>Ga0214252_1000013_pt1 | contig 107185 bp, 88 predicted proteins | sample TroBogypolimnion_47_FD_153090 | JGI IMG/M metagenome (GOLD analysis project Ga0214252, IMG submission 153090) | Freshwater microbial communities from Trout Bog Lake, WI - 13JUL2009 hypolimnion | ecosystem: Environmental > Aquatic > Freshwater > Lake > Hypolimnion/Profundal zone | place: Trout...
CAAGCCGCAAGCCGTGCAGGCGGCAACGGTTTGCGCCAGCGTTGCCCAGTCGAGACTGGCGACCCGTTCGACCGCCATGGCCGCGATCGACGCCGGCGCAGAATCCGGTTCGGGCGCGGCCCTGGCGATCGGCTTCGGTGCCGGCATCGCAGTGGCCACTGCGGCCGGCGTTGTCGCAGCGGCGACCGGCGGCGTTTCGGGCCACCAGACGTGCACGCCCATCTCGTCCAATATGGCGCGCTGGCGGCGATCAAGATCCAGGTTCATGGCGCCATTCTCACCGACTCACAGGCGCCGGCTCATGACCAGCGCGTCTTCGCGCTGGCCGTTGCCAGCCGGATAGTAGGCCTTGCGCACGCCAACCCGGGCAAAGCCCTGCGCCTGATAGACCTCGATCGCGCGCAGATTGCCTGTGCGCACTTCGAGCCAGAGCCAGTCGGCGCCCTGCCCCCGGGCCCACAGCGCGAGCGCATCGAGCATGACGCGGGCCCAGCCTTGGCGCTGGTATTCGGGCGCGACTGTGATATTGAGCAGATGGACTTCATCCACGCCTTTCATCGCGACGAAATAGCCAAGCAGGGTGTCCTGCGCCAGCAACATCTGGACCTGATAGCTGCTCTGCAGCGCATCGGAAAAATTGGCCCGCAGCCAAGGATGAGCGTAGGTCCGCAGTTCCACCTGCAGCACGGCATCGAGTTCGGCGGCGGTCACGGGTTCGAATCGCACTTCGACCGGTTTCAGAACGGCACTCACAGCGCCGCCTTCTGCGCCGCACGCTGCAGCGTGGTCTGCGCCACCTGGTCCCGGATGTAGAGCGGCAGCGCCTGATCCGCCGGCAGCGCGGCACCGGCGGCCAGCAGGGCCGGCGCCAGGCGCAGCAGCGCAGCCGCCTCGGGGCGCGCCTCGATGCGCGGCACGGCGCTGATCGGCAGTCGCGCGCCATAGGTGGCAAAAACATTGCCGGCCAGCGCATCGATCGGCTCGGCATGCGCATCCTCGGGCCGCAGCAGACAGTGGTCGCTGACCTGCCGCCAGGTGCCACGCTCGAACGCGTAGCCGGCGGCGTACAACTCGTCCATGCGGGCGTCGAGCAAGGCCAGCACCTGCCAGTTTTCCCTCTGCGGCGCAAATTGAAGACGCGCAACTTCGACCACGCACAGCAGCGTGTCGATCGGCAATACCTTGACGTCGGCGCCAAAGGCCAGCCCCTGCGCCACCGAACATGCCGTGCGAAGGCCGGTGAAGGAACCAGGACCGCGGCCAAAAACGATGGCATCCAGCTCGGCGTAATTGAGCCTGGCTTCGCGCATCAAACGTTCGATGGTGGGGATCAGATGGGTCGAGGTCTGCGCGCCGCCAGGGCCGTTGTGCTGCCACAGCGCGTCCGGTGGGCCACACTGCACGGCCACCGACATGATCTCGGTGCTCGTGTCAAACGCGAGCAGTTTCATCGCCGAACCACCGCACGCACGCCAAACAGGATGCCCAGCGTCACCAGCGCCAGACCAGCCGCCAGGTTCCAGTACAGCGGTTCGCCGAGCAACAGCACAGCGCCCAATGCAGAGAGCCCGGGCACCAGAGCCGTGATCATGGTCGAGCGCACCGGCCCGAAGTACTCGATCATCCGGGTGAGGGAAATGCCCGAGACCACGACCGAACCGAAACCCTGGTACAGCGTCTGGAACGCCACTTCCGGCAGCGGCGCCGTGAACACATGGCCCGGCGCGGCGTGCGTGAGCAGCAGCACGGCGTAGAGCGGCACGAAGCTGAAACAGGCAAAGGCAGTGACGGCAATCGTCGCCCGCACGGCGTCGAGCGCATAGCGCCGAGCCAGCACGCTGTACATGGACCAGCACATGGCTGCCATCATGAACAGCAGATCGCCCTTCCAGACTGAACCACCGTCGAAGGCGCGCAGCAGGCTGGCACCGCCGACGACCAGATCGCCGGCCACGATCAGGGCCAGGCCAAGCGCGCGCGCCGGCGTGATGCGCTCACCGAGCAGGAAAAGCGCGAGCAAGGTGGTCCACAGCGGCAGGCTGCCCGGCATCAAGACCGAAGCGTGGGCCGCCGGTGCGAAAACAAAACCACTGTAAGCAATCAGCGCGTACAGCAGGCCGCCGAACAGTCCGGCGCTCACCGTCACGCGCAGCGGCAAGGGCGACAGCCCGAACAGGGATGCATGTCCCAGACCGAGCGCGCGGTCTCGCCGCACAAGCCAGGCACCCCACGGCAGCAGAAACAGGCCGGCGCCGACCATGCGGCAAAAGGCGATATCGAAGGGCGTCAAGGAGCCGCCACGCGCCGGGTCCGACGAGGCGCGGGCAATCAGGATGAAGGAGGTCCAGACCAGCACGGTGACAACGGCCGCGGCGCGGCCAACGATGCGCGGCGAAAGGCTGCTGAATGTGAGGGGTGCGGTGGTCGCCATTCCTCCATTATCCGTGGCGCCATCAGTAGCAGGAATCAAGGGCGGGATAATCGGGCCATGTTCTTGCATCGTCTCATGACCGGCCTCGTCGCCGGCACCATCGGCACCCTGGCGCTGGCCCAAGGCGTTCCGCCTGAAGTCGCAGCGGCGCTGGCGCGCGCCAAAGTGCCGCTCGAATCGGTCACGCTGCTGGTGGCCGACGCCGAGGGCAAAGCGCCAGCACGCGTGAGCCACCGCGCACAGGTGCCGGTCAATCCGGCTTCCGTGATGAAACTCGTGACGACGTATGCGGCGCTCGACCTGCTGGGCCCGGCCTACGTCTGGCGCACACCGGTCTACCTGGACGGCAGCGTGCACCAGGGCACACTGCGCGGCAATCTGTTCATCAAGGGCCAGGGCGACCCGAAACTGGTGCTCGAACGGTTGTGGCTGCTGCTGCGCCGCGTCCAGAGCCTGGGGATCAGCAACATCGAGGGCGACATCGTGCTCGACAACAGCGCGTTCGAGCCGATTGAATCGGACCCGGCCAGCTTTGATGGTGAGCCGCTGCGCCCTTACAACGCATCGCCGGATGCATTGCTGATCAATTTCAAATCGGTTCTCATGACCTTTGTTCCCGATCGCGCAACCCGCAGCGCCAGCGTTCAATTCGAGCCGCCACTGCTTGGCGTGCAAATGCAAAAAAGCGTGCCGCTTTCCGGCACCGAAGCCGGCGCCTGCGGCGACTACCGCGCTGCGCTCAAAGCTGAATTTTCCGATCCGGCGCAGATCCGCTTCGGCGGCAGTTATCCGATCGCGTGTGGCGAGAAGATCTGGCCGCTCGCCTATGCCGATCCGTCGAGTTATAACCGGCGCGCCGTGGCTGCGCTGTGGCGCGAGATGGGTGGCCAGTTGACGGGCGCGGTGCGCGCGGGACGCCTGAGCGAAGCCGGCACGACGGGCCTGAAGACAGCACTGGAGCCGGCATTCGAGATCAGCTCGGCGCCACTCGCCGAAGTGATCCGCGACATCAACAAATACAGCAACAACGTGATGGCGCAACAGGTATTTCTGACGCTCAGCCTGCCCGAACGCAGCGCCGGCGGCAGCGCGGTCGCCGGGGCCAGCCGCGCCGCCTCGCGCGAGGTGCTGCGGCGCTGGTGGAAGGAGCGCATCGGCAGCGACGACGCGCCCGTGCTCGACAACGGCGCCGGCCTGTCGCGCAGCGAGCGCATAAGCGCCCAAGCCTTGGCCCGCCTGCTGCAAAGCGCCTACCGCTCGCCGCTGATGCCGGAACTGCTGGCGTCGCTGTCTATCAGCGGCGTCGACGGCACGCTCAAACACAGCCACGCCACGCTGGAAGGCGGCGCCCATCTCAAGACAGGCAGCCTTCGCGATGTCGCCGCCCTAGCCGGCTATGTGCACGCGGCCAGCGGCAAGCGCTATTGCCTGGTGGCCATTGCCAACCACGCCAATGCCCAGGCCGCGCGCCCCGCTTTCGAGGCCCTGCTGAGCTGGGCCGTCAAGGACAACTGAAACACTTGCCATGAGCATCCCAGAACTGTCCGACCTGATCGGCTACTGCGCCGCCGTGCTGACCACCGCAAGCTTCGTGCCGCAGGCGTGGCACACGTTTCAGACACGCGATGTGCGCGGCATCTCGCTGGGCATGTACAGCGCGTTCACGGCAGGCGTGGCCTGCTGGCTGCTCTATGGCCTGCTGCTGGGCGCCTGGCCTGTGGTTATCGCCAACCTCATCACGCTTGGCTTGGCAGCGGCGATCCTGATGATGAAGCTGCGTTACCGCTAGTCTGATTTCGATTGCCAGCGGGTATACCCCGATTTCACCGGCTTTCTTTGGCTCCTATGATTTAAATCAAAGAGAGCACGTCTGCTCCCGATCTTATAGGAGACAAATCGATGACGAACTTCAAAGTTCTGGCCGCGGTGTTCGGTGCGGCCTTGCTGGTGGCGGCCTGCGGCGGCGGAGACACCGGTCCGCTCGGAACCCAGGACGCGAACCCGGTTCGCGGCGCCTTGATGCAAGCGGCACCCCCGCGCATCACGTCCATGACCGCTGCCGACTTCAACGCATTGCTCACAGCCAAATCGCCGAGCCTGCTGCAACTAGCCGGAGCACCGGTATGCGGCGTCGACGTGCAGTACATCAAGTACGGCACGGTCGGCGGCGCCGGTGAGGCCACCAACGCCTCGGGTGCCCTGATGGTACCGACCGGCACAGCCGCGGCCTGCAGCGGCGCGCGCCCGATCGTGATGTACGCCCACGGCACAAACATCACCCGGCGCTATGATCTGGCCGATTTTTCGGACAGCACGAACCCGGCCTATTCGGAAGCGGTCCTGTTGGCAGCCCTTTATGCCGCGCATGGCTACATCGTCGTGGCGCCCAATTACGCCGGCTACGACAGTTCGCCCCTGCCGTATCACCCGTACCTGAATGCGGACCAGCAGTCCAAGGAGATGATCGACGCCCTGGCCGCAGCCAAGAAGGCCTTGCCGATGCTGATCTCGCCGACCACGGCCAGCGCCAAGTTGTTCATCACCGGTTACTCTCAAGGCGGCTTTGTCGCCATGGCTGCACACCGCGCCATGCAGGCGGCCGGCATTCCGGTCACGGCCTCGGCTCCGATGTCCGGCCCCTACGCGCTAGCGGCCCAGTCCGATGCCACCTTTTTTGGCAATGTGAACGCGGGCAGCACGATCTTCTCGCCGATGATCTTCACGAGCTTCCAGAAGGCCTACGGCAACCTGTACAGCTCGCCGTCGGACATCTATGAGAGCGCCTATGCAACAGGCATCGAAAGCCTGCTGCCGGGCGACTACGATTTCACGACAGTCATCACCAGCGGCAAGCTGCCGCAGTTGGCACTCTTCAATGTCACACCGCCGACAGCTCCGGCCGGTTCAGGCCTGCAGCCCACGCTCAACGCCATCTCGCCGCCAACCGGCACAGGCCCCACCGATGCCCTGTTCGCCGCCGGCTTTGGCAGCAGCAACCTGATCAAGAACAGCGCGCGTCTGGCCTACCTGCTTGACGCCATGGCGCATCCCGATGGCATCGTTCCCGCGCTGACGACGGGCGCACCGGCCACTGGCGCCAACAATCCGATCCGCATCGCCGCGGTCAAGAACGACCTGCGTGGCTGGACACCGCAGGCACCGGTCCTGCTGTGTGCCGGCAATGGCGACCCCACTGTTTTCTATAAGCTCAACACCGCCGTGATGGGCGCCCTTTGGGCCGGCTTGCCGGCGGGCCTTGTTACCGTGCTCGATGTCGACTCGGCCGTCACCGGAGCCAGCGATCCGTTCGCAGCGGCCAAGGTCGGCTTTGCACAGGGCAAGACGGCCATGATCAACGGCGCCATTGCCGCCGGCCAGGACCCTGCCACGCAGGTCACGGCAAATTACCACGGCACGCTGGTTCCGCCCTACTGCAATGCAGCAGCGCGTGGCTTCTTCTCGCAGTTCTAACCCAAAGGAGCCAACAAAATGAAAAAATTATTCCTTTGCGCCGGCGCGGCCGCCGTCATCACCTTCGGTCTGTCAGGCAACGTCCTGGCCCAGACTACTACCGTCAAGCTGGGCTGGGTCAACGTGAACCCCCACTCGTCTGCCCTGCCGATGGCTGGCCCTTTCACGCCTGCCGATACGCTCGGGCTCGAGGTGCACTCCAAGTCGACCCTGTTCTTCAGCGCCGCGCGGGATATCAGCAGCAACGTCGAGATCGAATTGGCCATGGGCATTCCGCCCACGCATGACGTGTCGCTTGTCGTGCTCAAGCCCAGTGGCGTTCCCGGCAGCGTGGCCGCGATGGACGGGCAAATTGCCTCGCGCGTCCGCCAGGTGGCACCAACCCTTTTTGCCAATTACAAATGGGGTGACAGCGCCAGCCAATTCCGGCCCTTTGCCGGACTGGGCATCAACTTCACGCACTTCGACAAGACCGAATCGCTGGCCGTCAACGACGCGGTCAACGGCGGTCCGACGACCATCAGCCTGAGCAACTCCTGGGGTCTGGCCGCGCAGTTCGGCATGGTTGCCAAACTGGGCGGTCCCTGGTCGCTCACTGGCGCTTGGTCCACGGCCCACGTCAAGACCCATCTGACCACCAACACCCTGGGTGTCGAGCGCAACTCCGACATCACCTTCCATCCATCGGTGACGACGATCGCCTTGGGCTACAGTTTCTAGACCAAGCGGCCCCGGCCGAGCCTGCCGGCTTGGCCGGTGGCAACCACCACCAACCCCGCCCGAGCGGGGGTTTTTCTGCGTGCAAGCCGGGGCTTCCAATCTAGCCAGCCGACACTGCCGTACGCAGACCGTTGGCAAAAGAAAAAGGCCGCCAGGTGTTTATTCCTAGCGGCCTTTGTCAGGGGATATGGTGGAGCTGGCGGGATTTGAACCCGCGTCCGCAAGCCATCTTCGAGCAGATCTACATGTTTAGTGGTCTGATTTGAGTCTCGCCACCTGTGTCGCGCAGCCACACGCTACACAGGACGCCAGCACCCTATTGTCTTGCTCCGAACCAAGGTACCCGATCCAGAGCCAGCCGATGTGTATGACCTTACAGCCGGGAGCTCTCAGCTTGCGCTAGGAACCCCTTGCCCAGCCCATCGGCCTGCTGTTGTAAGGCTCACTGGTTATTAAGCAGCGAGTGCGAAACGTTCGTCGTTTGCAGTTAGTTTTTTTGAATCTGTTTTACGAGCGCATTCAGCTCGACATGCACCACAGCGATTCCGTACCCACGTCGAAACCAGTGCAGCCCCAAGACCACTATTTTAGGCCCTGACGAGCAATTGCAAGAGCGCACCCGGAGATTTAATGGCAGCGTGCGCGCCCCAGCGCGTCGGATCAGCTTCGAGACCGAGGTAGCCGTAGGTGGCGACGACCGTCCCCATGCCCGCCGCCAGACCGGCAACAATGTCCCTCTCATCGTCACCGACATAGAGACAATGCGCCGGCTCGATACCAATCCGCCTCGCGGCCTCCAGCAGGGGCTCCGGATGGGGTTTGGAGTACGGCGTGCTGTCGCCGCTGATCACCGTGCGGGCGGACGCGAACAGGGGCATAGCGCGGGTCAACGGATCGGCAAAGCGCGAGGCTTTGTTGGTCACGACGCCCCAAGTCAGATCAAGCGCGAGCAGGTCGGCGATCAACTCCGGCACGCCGGCAAAGGCAAACGTGTTTTGCGTCATGCAGCGCTCGTAATTGACGCAGAACTCTTCGCGCATGGCGTCATACTGCGAGTGGTCAGGCGTCATGCCAAACGCCACGCCGAGTAGCCCGCGGGCACCCGCGCCGGCTACCGATCGATAACGCTCGCTCGGCAATGAGGGCAGGCCGCGGTCCAGTCGCATCTTGTCGACCGCAGCACCCAGATCCGGCGCGCTGTCGATCAGGGTACCGTCCAGATCAAACAGCACCGCGCGCACCTGCGCGAACAGGCCGTGAATCGCCATCAGCGTCCCGCCAGCTCGGATTTCTGCGTGGCAAACAGGTAGTTGACGCTGGTGTCCGAGCTCAACCAGAAGCGCTGGGTGAACGGGTTATGCCCCATGCCACGGGCATGTCGCAGGTCCAAGTCGGCAGCACGGCAGTAAGCGGCCAATTCACTGGGTCGAACCATCTTCGCGTATTCGTGCGTTCCGCGCGGCAGCAAATTGAGCACGTACTCGGCACCGACGATGGCAAACAGGAACGATTTGGGGTTGCGATTCAAGGTCGAAAAGAAGACCCAGCCGCCGGGTTTGACCAGCGCGGCGCAGGCACGCACGATGGAGGCCGGATCGGGCACGTGTTCGAGCATTTCCATGCAAGTTACCACGTCATAGCCACCCGGTTGCTCCAGTGCCAGCGCCTCAGCACTGATTTCGCGGTACTGCAGGTTGGGCGTCTGCACCTCGAGCGCATGTAATTGCGCCACCCGCAGGGCTTTGCTGGCCAGGTCAATCCCCGTCACCTGTGCCCCTGAGCGCGCCATGGCGTCGGCCAGAATGCCGCCGCCGCAACCGACGTCAAGAACCTTTTGCCCCGCCAACGGCGCAAGGCTGCTGATCCACTCCAGCCGTAGTGGATTCATCTGATGCAGGGGGCGAAATTCACCCTCGGTATCCCACCAGCGGTGGGCAAGGTCGGAAAACTTGGCCAGTTCAGCCGGATCAGCGTTCAATGAGATAGAAGTCATGGGGAGATTATCGGGCAAGCCAAAGGAACAGCTTCGTTGCAGGGAATTGTGTCGCACACCAAGCGAAAAGACCGGCGTCGGAAAGCAAAAGACCCCGCCAGGCGGGGTCTTTTGGAGCAGCTCTTGCGAGCCGCAATTCGGCTGGAAACCAGCGATCAGTTGGCGCGGGTACCGACGACTTCGATTTCAACGCGACGGTTCTTGGCGCGGCCTTCCTTGGTCTTGTTGTCAGCAACGGGTTGCTTCTCGCCCTTGCCTTCGGTGTAGACGCGGTTCTTTTCGACGCCCTTGGACACCAGATAGGCCTTCACGGCTTCAGAACGCTTGACCGACAGCTTTTGGTTGTAGGCGTCAGAACCGACGGAGTCGGTATGACCGACAGCGATGATGACTTCAAGGTTGATGCCCTTCACCTTGCCGATCAGGTCGTCAAGCTTGGCCTTGCCTTCGGGCTTGAGCACCGCCTTGTCGAAGTCAAAGAACGCGTCCGCAGCGTAAGTCACCTTGGTGGCTGCGGGAGGCGGGGGAGCGGGTGTGGGAGCAGGGGGTGCGACAACGACGGGAGCAGGCGCCGGAGCGGGTGCAGGTGCAGCCACGGGAGCGGGAGCGGGTGGCGGCGCAACAATGGCACCGTCGCAGCCGACAGCTGCCGTTGCCGGAGTCCAGCTGGCATCGCGCCAGCACAGTTCGTTGGTACCGTTCTTCCAGGTAATACCGTTTGCGCTGACCCAGTTGTCAACTGTTTGCGCACCGGCGGCCGTTGCGAGTGCTGCGGCAGCAATCAACATTGCCACTTTGTTTAATTTTTTCATGGTTCTCCTAGAGGAAAAAGCCGCAGCAGCGCTGCGAATAATTATTCACCGCCCTAAATGCCCATCACCTAAAGCGTGCAACTCATTGTGCCACACCTGCATTCAGACTGAAACCCCAGACTGGTCGGCGGGCATTCCCGAGCAAACCATTTGATAATTTGCAAGCAATGGCGTGCGCACCGTTGCCCAGGCGCCACAAGCATGAGGCAAAGCCTTAGAATCGCCCATTGCCCTCGACACCGCCCAGCCACGATCGCCCCATGACTCAGTTCGCCAAAGAAACCCTGCCCATCAGTCTTGAAGAGGAAATGCGTCGAAGCTACCTCGATTACGCCATGAGCGTGATTGTGGGACGTGCCTTGCCCGATGCGCGCGATGGCCTCAAGCCGGTGCATCGGCGTGTGCTGTTTGCCATGCACGAGTTGAACAACGACTGGAACCGGCCCTACAAGAAGTCAGCGCGCATCGTTGGCGACGTAATCGGCAAGTACCACCCGCACGGCGACAGCGCGGTGTACGAGACCATTGTCCGCATGGCGCAGGATTTCTCACTGCGCCACATGCTGGTGGACGGCCAGGGCAATTTCGGTTCCGTGGACGGCGACAACGCAGCCGCCATGCGTTACACGGAAATCCGCATGGCCAAGATCGCGCACGAGCTGCTGGCCGATCTCGACAAGGAAACCGTGGATTTCGGCCCCAACTACGACGGCAGCGAGCAGGAGCCGCTGGTGATGCCGGCGCGCTTCCCCAATCTGCTGGTCAATGGATCGTCCGGCATCGCCGTGGGCATGGCCACCAACATCCCGCCGCACAACCTCAACGAAGTGGTGGACGGTTGCCTGCATTTGCTGCGCAACCCGGACGCATCCATCGACGAGTTGATGGAAATCATTCCGGCGCCGGACTTCCCGACAGCCGGCATCATTTACGGCATCAACGGCGTCAAGGACGGCTACCGCACCGGTCGCGGGCGCGTTGTCATGCGTGCCAAATGCCATTTCGAGGACATCGACCGCGGCCAGCGCCAGGCCATCATCGTCGATGAGCTGCCCTACCAGTGCAACAAGAAGACCTTGCAGGAGCGCATGGCGGAACTGGTGCACGAGAAAAAAATCGATGGCATCAGCCATATCCAAGACGAGTCGGACAAGTCCGGCATGCGTCTGGTGATTGAACTCAAGCGTGGCGAAGTACCCGAGGTGGTGCTCAACAACCTGTACAAGCAGACGCAGCTGCAGGACACGTTTGGCATGAACATGGTGGCACTGATCAACGGCCAGCCCAAACTGTGCAACCTCAAGGACCTGATTGAGGTCTTCCTGGAACATCGCCGTGAAGTGGTCACGCGGCGCACCATCTTCAACTTACGCAAGGCGCGCGAACGCGGCCATGTGCTCGAAGGCCTCGCGGTGGCGCTGGCCAATATCGACGAGTTCATCGCCATCATCCGCAACGCCCCGACGCCGCCAGTGGCAAAGGTCGAGCTGATGGCTCGCCCCTGGGATAGCAAGCTGGTGCGCGAGATGCTCACCCGCACGCGACTCGACGGTGGCGTGGTAAACGCGGATGACTACCGCCCCGACGGCCTCGAGAAGCAGTTTGGCATGGGTGGCGATGGCCTCTACCGCCTGTCCGACACACAGGCGCAGGAAATCCTGCAAATGCGCCTGCAACGCCTGACCGGACTGGAGCAGGACAAGATTGTGGCTGAATACAAGGAGGTGATGTCCGAGATCGACGACCTGCTCGACATCCTGGCGCGCCCGGAGCGCGTCTCCACCATCATCAGCGAAGAACTCACGTCGATCAAGACCGAATTCGGCCAGACCAAGCTGGGCGCACGCCGCAGCCAGGTGGAGCACAGCTCCTTCGATCTGAGCACCGAGGATCTGATCACGCCGACCGACATGGTGGTCACGCTCTCGCACAGCGGCTACATCAAGAGCCAGCCCTTGAGCGAATACCGTGCCCAGAAGCGTGGCGGCCGCGGCAAGCAGGCCACCGCCACCAAGGAAGACGATTGGGTCGACCAGCTCTTCATCGCCAACACTCACGATTACATCCTGTGCTTCAGCAACCGGGGCCGCCTGTACTGGCTCAAGGTCTGGGAAGTGCCGCAGGGCGCGCGCGGCTCGCGTGGACGCCCGATCGTCAACATGTTCCCGCTGACCGAGGGTGAAAAGATCACCGTGGTGCTGCCGCTGACCGGAGAAAAGCGCAGCTTCCCGGCCGACCAATACGTGTTCATGGCAACCAGCATGGGCACGGTCAAGAAGACGACGCTCGACGAATTCAGCAACCCGCGCAAGGCCGGCATCATTGCCGTGGACCTGGACGACGGCGACTTCCTGATCGGCGCCTCTCTGACCGACGGCCAGCACGATGTCATGCTGTTCAGCGACGGCGGCAAAGCCGTTCGCTTTGACGAGAACGATGTGCGACCCATGGGACGCCAGGCACGCGGCGTGCGCGGCATGACGCTCGAAGAAGGCCAGAGCGTGATCGCCATGCTGGTGGCCGAGGACGAGCAGCAAAGCGTGCTCACCGCCACCGAGAACGGTTATGGAAAACGCACCGGCATCACCGAATACACGCGCCACGGGCGCGGCACCAAGGGCATGATTGCGATCACGCAGTCGGAGCGCAACGGCAAGGTTGTGGCTGCCACGCTGGTGCACGCCGACGACGAGATCATGCTGATCACCGACCGCGGCGTTCTGGTGCGCACCCGGGTCAGCGAGATCCGCGAGCTCGGACGCGCTACGCAGGGCGTCACCTTAATCGGTCTGGACGAAGGCGCCAAGCTCAGCGGCCTGCAGCGTATCGTGGAGAATGACGCCAACCCGATCGCGGATGAGGCTTCGGGCGACAGCGACATTGAGGGTGGCGGCGACGGCGCTGCCTGAAGATCCGTTTTATTCAGCCGGCCACGCCCGTTGCTCGTGCGCCGTGGCCCCAGCAAGCAGATTGATGTATTGATGATTCGACCTTTCAATTTCTCGGCCGGACCGGCCACCATGCCGCAGGAAGTCCTAGCCGAGGCGGCGGCCGAAATGCTCGACTGGCACGGCAGCGGCATGAGCGTGATGGAGATGAGCCATCGCGGCAAGGAATTCATCTCGATCCATGAAAGGGCGCAAGCTGACCTGCGCGAACTGCTGGCGGTGCCGGACCACTTCAGGATCCTGTTCATGCAGGGCGGCGGTCTGGCCGAAAACGCTATCGTGCCGCTGAACCTCTCGCATGGCGGCATCATCGATTTCGTGCTCACTGGCAGTTGGAGCCAGAAGTCGCACAACGAAGCGCGCAAGTACGCTGCAGTCAAGATCGCAGCCAGTAGCGAAGCCGATGGCTTCACCACCCTGCCCGACCCGGCGACTTGGCAACTGAGCCAGGGTGCGAGCTACGTTCACATCTGCAGCAACGAGACGATCCACGGCGTTGAATACCACGAGTTGCCGGACCTCAAGGCACTGGGACACGAGGCGCCACTGGTCGTTGACTTTTCCTCGCAGGTCGCCTCGCGCCCGGTCGACTGGTTGCGCGTCGGACTGGCATTTGGCGGCGCGCAGAAGAACCTCGGGCCGGCCGGCCTGACGCTGGTAGTGGTGCGCGACGACCTGCTCGGGCAGGCATTGCCGGTCTGCCCCAGCGCATTCAACTACAAGACCGTGGCCGACAACCAGTCGATGTTCAATACGCCACCGACCTACGCGATCTACGTTGCCGGTTTGGTCTTCCAGTGGCTCAAACGCCAGGGCGGCATAGCAGCCATGGAAGCGCGCAACAAGGCCAAAGCGGTGCTGTTGTACGACGCGATCGACCGCTCGCAGCTGTACCAGAACCGGGTCGCCAAAGACTGCCGCTCGCGCATGAACGTGCCTTTCTTCCTACGCGATGAAAGCCGCAATGAGGCGTTCCTTGCCGGCGCGCGTGAGCACGGTCTGCTGCAGCTCAAGGGCCACAAGTCGGTGGGCGGCATGCGCGCCAGCATTTACAACGCCCTGCCCATCGAAGGCGTGCAGGCGCTGGTGGACTACATGCGCGAATTCGAACGAACCCAGGCCTGAAGAATGAGCAAACCCGACACCGCGCTTCCGAGTTTGTCCGAACTGCGCGTCCAGATCGACGCCATCGACCAGCAATTGCTGCTGCTGCTCAACCGCCGCGCCCTGGTGGCGGAGAAGGTCGGCGAAGTCAAGAAGCGCGAAGGCACGGCGTTCTTCCGACCCGACCGCGTGGCGCAGGTGATCGAAAAGATCCAGCTGGCCAATCCGGGGCCACTGAAGAACCCGCACGTCGCGGCGATATGGCGCGAGATCATGTCGGCCTGCCTGGCGCTCGAAGCGCCGCAGCGCGTGGCCGTGCTGGGGCCGGCGGGCACATTTTGCGAACAGGCCGCCATTGAATTTTTTGGCGGCGCGGCCGACCTGGTCTACTGCAGCAACTTCGACGAAGTCTTTCACGCCACGGCAGCGGGCAGCGCCCAGTACGGTGTCGTCGGCGTGGAAAACTCGACTGAAGGCATGGTGGCTCGCACGCTCGACCTGTTCCTGCATTCGCCGACCCATGTGATCGGCGAGGTCACGCTGCTGGTGCGGCACAATCTGCTGCGGCTGGAGAACTCGCTCGACGGCATCGAAGTCGTGCTGGCTCATCCGCTGGCCCTGGCGCAGTGCCAGGCCTGGTTGTCCAAGCACCTGCCGCACGCCGAGCGCCGTCCGGTCTCCAGCAACGCCGAGGGCGCGCGCCTGGCCACCACCAATCGGGCCTGGGCCGGCTTGGCCAGTGAGCGCGCGGCGACCCAGTTCGGCCTGCACATTGCAGCACATGCGATCCAGGACGACGCCTACAACCGCACGCGCTTCGCAATCATCTGCCTGCCGCAGACCGTAGACACACCGCCGCCCTCCGGCAAGGACTGCACCAGCCTGGTGGTGTCGGTGCCGAACCGCCCTGGCGCCGTGCACGACCTGTTGATACCGCTGAAGAACCACGGCGTCTCCATGACGCGCTTTGAATCGCGCCCGGCGCGCACCGGCCAGTGGGAGTATTACTTTTACATCGATATCCAGGGCCACCCTTCACAGCCGCACGTGGCGCTGGCACTGAAGGAGCTGCAGGCGCTTTGCGCCTTCTACAAGGTGCTGGGAACCTACCCGGTGACGGAGTAGCCATGCGCCGGCACACACCCATTCATTTGCAGAGCCTCGGGAGTCCTGATGTTTGAACAACTCGGCATCATCGGTTGCGGCCTGATGGGCGGCTCGTTCGCGCTGGCGCTCAAGCGCGCCGGTCTGGTCAAGCGGGTTATCGGTTACAGCAAATCACCCACCACGACCGCACGCGCGTGCCAGATGGGCGTCATCGATGTCGAAGCGGCTTCGGCCCTGGAAGCGGTCGAAGGGTCGGACCTTGTCCTGATCGCTGTGCCGGTGGCCGCGACCGAAGCGACGTTCAAGACCATCCAGCACCTGGTGACGCCCGAGATGCTGGTCATGGACGTCGGCTCGACCAAGCGCGATGTCATTGATGCCGCCCGGCGCGCCCTGCGCGAGCAGGTCGGATCCTTCGTGCCGGCGCATCCGATCGCGGGCAAGGAAGTCTCCGGCGTCGAACACGCCGATGCCGACCTGTACCAGGGCCGGCAACTGATCCTGACGCCGATCGAACGGACCCTACCGCGCCAGTTGCAGCTCGCGGCCGATGTATGGACCGCGCTCGGCAGCCGCGTCATCACCATGTCGCCGGAGTCGCACGACGCGGCCTTTGCCGCGGTCAGCCACCTGCCGCACCTGATTTCGTTTGCCTTCATGAACGCCATCGCGGGCCAACCGCAGGGCAAGGACTTCCTGTCGCTGGCCGGCCCGGGCTTTCGCGATTTTTCGCGCATTGCGGCGAGCGATGCCAAGGTCTGGCGCGACATCATGATGTCGAACCGCGAAGAACTGCTGGCACAGACCAAGATCTTCCAACGCAATCTGCAGGCGCTCGAACTTATGATCGCGAGCGGCAACAGCGAAGCCCTTGAAGGCCTGATTGACCAGGCCAGCCTGGCCCGTTCCCACTGGCGCATGGCGCAGCAGCACAAGTAATGTTTTCGACCGAATTTCTTGATATTCCGCCGCTGACCACGGCGGGCGGCACCATTGTCCTGCCGGGTTCCAAGAGCATCTCCAACCGCCTGCTGCTGTTGGCCGCGCTCAGCCAGGGCACGACCACGCTGCACGATTTGCTGGACTCCGACGACACGCGCGTCATGCTCGATGCCTTGAGCGTGCTCGGCTGCAAGCTGCGCCAGTGCGGGACCAAAATTGAAATCGACGGTCTGGGCGGTCAGCCGGGCAACCGGGCAGCCAAGCTCTTCATGGGCAATGCCGGCACAGCCATCCGCCCGCTCACGGCCGCCCTGGCTGTGATGGGCGGCGATTACGAACTCAGCGGTGTGCCTCGCATGCACGAGCGCCCGATCGGCGATCTGGTTGATGCCTTGCGCCAGCTCGGTTGCCGGATCGACTACCTGGGGCGGGACGGCTATCCGCCGCTGCGCATAGGCCAACCGGCTTTGTCGCTGGCAGCGCCGATCCGCGTCCGTGGCGACGTCTCGAGCCAGTTCCTCACTGCGTTGCTGATGGCGCTGCCGCTGGTGGCCGCGCAGGACATCGTCATTGAAGTCATCGGCGAACTGATTTCGCGGCCCTATATCGAAATCACGCTGAACCTGCTCGCGCGCTTCGGCATTGATATCCAGCGCGATAGCTGGCAGCGCTTCACCATTCCCGCCGGCAGCCGGTTCCAGTCACCGGGCACGCTGCACGTCGAGGCCGACGCCTCTTCGGCCAGCTATTTCATCGCGCTAGGAGCCGTCGCGCAAGGCACCGACGACCAGAGCGGAATCCGCATCGAAGGCGTCGGCGCCGACTCGATCCAGGGCGACATCCGCTTCATCGATGCCGCGCAGATGATGGGCGCCAAAGTGCGCAGCGGAGCGAACTGGCTCGAAGTATCACGCGGTAGCTGGCCCCTCAAGGCCATCGACCTCGATTGCAACCACATCCCCGATGCCGCCATGACGCTGGCCGTGATGGCGCTGTATGCGCAGGGCACGACGACGCTGCGCAACATTGCGAGTTGGCGCGTCAAGGAAACGGATCGCCTCAGCGCCATGGCCTGCGAACTACGCAAGCTCGGCGCCGAGGTGGAGGAAGGCGCAGACTTCATCCGCATCACGCCGCCCGCGAGCGCCGCCGAATGGAAGGCAGGGCGCATCCACACCTATGACGACCACCGGATGGCGATGTGCTTTTCACTCGCGGCCTTCAACCCGGCGCGCCTTGCTGTGCGCATCGACGATCCGAAGTGCGTCGCCAAGACCTTTCCCGACTACTTCGAGGCACTGTTCTCCTTGGCCCACGCGGCCACTGAAGCCATCCCTGTAATTTGCATCGATGGCCCGACCGCATCCGGCAAGGGCACGCTGGCAGCGGAACTGGCCAGGGCGCTGGGCTATCACCTGCTGGATTCGGGCTCGCTCTACCGCATCACGGCACTGGCGGCCGTGCAGGCCGGCCTGAGCCTGGATGGCGCGCATGAGCAGGCCATTGCGCACCTGATCGCCGGACTGGCCATCACGTTCGCACAGGACCGTGTGTACCTCAACGGCCAGGATGTCAGCGATGCCATCCGAACCGAAGAAGCTGGCATGAACGCATCGAAAGTCTCGGCGCTGCCGCAGGTGCGGCTGGCGCTGGTCGACCTGCAGCAAAGTTTTCGCAAGTTGCCCGGACTGGTTGCAGACGGTCGCGACATGGGTACCGTGATCTTCCCGAACGCCACGCTCAAGGTGTTTTTGACCGCGAGCGCCGAACAACGCGCCGAGCGGCGGCATAAACAATTGATTTCAAAGGGAATTTCGGCTACACTCATCGCTCTTCGCGCGGACCTGGAAGCACGCGACGCACGGGACGCATCCCGCAGCGTTGCACCTCTAAAGCCCGCGCAGGACGCCCGGTTGCTGGACAACTCGGATTTATCGATTGAAAAATCGGTCAATCTGGTGTTGTGCTGGTGGCAGGACAAACAGGCTTTCGGCGAGCGCTGAGAGCACCCCGGCCCACATCAGCCTTCTCGCGCAGCTAGCGCACTGCTGGTGTGGTTCACAAAACTAACCCGCGGATCTTCCGCAACCAAAATGTCTGAATCTTTTGCCGCCCTATTTGAAGAGTCCCTGAAACGCACCGAAATGCGCCCGGGCGAAGTCATCACTGCTGAAGTGATCCGCATCGAACACAGCTTTGTCGTCGTCAACGCCGGCCTCAAGTCCGAAGCCTACGTGCCGCTCGAAGAGTTCAAGAGTGACAAGGGCGAAATCGAAGTCCAGGTCGGCGACTTCGTGTCGGTGGCCATCGGCTCCATCGAAAACGGCTACGGCGACACCATCCTGTCGCGCGACACCGCCAAGCGCCTTGCCTCATGGATGAGCCTGGAAAAGGCCCTGGAAACCGGCGAATTCGTCACCGGCACCACTAGCGGCAAGGTCAAGGGCGGCCTGACCGTTCTGGTCAACGGCATCCGCGCGTTCCTGCCGGGTTCGCTGGTCGACACGCGTCCGACCAAGGACCTGTCTCCGTACGAAAACAAGACCATGGAATTCAAGGTCATTAAGCTCGACCGCAAGCGCAACAACGTGGTGCTGTCGCGCCGCGCTGTGGTTGAAGCCAGCATGGGCGAAGAACGCGCCAAACTGATGCAGACCCTCAAGGAAGGTTCCGTAGTGCAAGGCGTTGTCAAGAACATTACCGAATACGGCGCTTTCGTCGACCTCGGCGGCATCGACGGCCTGCTGCACATCACCGACATGGCATGGCGCCGCGTGCGTCACCCGAGCGAAGTAGTGACGGCCGGCCAGGAAATCACGGCCAAGATCCTGAAGTTCGACACGGAAAAGAACCGCGTCTCGCTCGGTCTCAAGCAGATGGGCGACGATCCCTGGATGGGCGTCAACCGCCGCTACCCGCAAGGCACGCGCATGTTCGGCAAGATCACCAACATCGCCGACTACGGCGCGTTTGTGGAACTCGAACCCGGCATAGAAGGCCTGGTGCACGTCAGCGAAATGGACTGGACCAACAAGAACGTCGCACCGTCCAAGATCGTGGCGCTCGGCGACGAAGTCGAAGTCATGGTCCTCGAGATCGACGAAGACAAGCGCCGCATCAGCCTGGGCATGAAGCAGTGCAAGGCCAACCCGTGGCAGGAGTTCGCGCAGAACACCAAGCGGGGCGACCGCGTTAAGGGCCCGATCAAGTCGATCACCGACTTCGGCGTGTTTGTCGGCCTGGCTGCCGGCATCGACGGTCTGGTGCACCTGTCCGACCTGTCCTGGAACGAGCCGGGCGAAACCGCCGTGCGCGAATACAAGAAGGGCCAGGAAGTCGAAGCCCTGGTGTTGGCCGTGGACGTGGACCGCGAACGCATCTCGCTGGGTATCAAGCAGCTCGACTCCGATCCGTTCACGACCTTTGCCACCATCAATGACAAGGGCCAGGTAGTGACCGGCAAGGTCAAGACCGTTGACGCCAAGGGCGCTGAAATCGACCTCGGCGACGATGTCATCGGCTACCTACGCGCTTCGGAAATCTCACGTGACCGCGTGGAAGACGCGCGCAACGTGCTCAAGGAAGGCGATGAAGTCACCGCTGTCGTCGTCAACGTCGATCGCAAGACGCGCAACATCCAGTTGTCGATCAAAGCGAAGGACGCTGCCGATCAAAGCGAAGCCATGGCCACCCTGAGCCAACAGTCGGCCCGTGAAAATGCCGGCACTACCAGCCTGGGCGCATTGCTGCGCGCGAAACTGGACAGCAACGAAAAGTAATCATTTTGCGGGACAGACCAAGCGATGCGGCCATGCCGAGCGCTTGCTCTGTCCCCAACTGATTGGCCAATATGACTCGCTCTGACCTGGTTGAAGAACTGGCCGCCCGCTTTGGCCAGCTCACGCACCGCGATGCCGAATTCGCGGTGAAAGCCATTCTGGATGCGATGAACGACGCCATGGTGCGCGGCCATCGGATCGAGATTCGCGGTTTCGGCAGTTTCTCCATCAATCACCGACCGCCCCGCATCGGACGCAACCCGCGCAGCGGCGCCAGCGTTGCCGTGCCCGAAAAGCGCGTGCCGCACTTCAAGCCGGGCAAGGCCCTGCGCGAAGCCGTCGACCAGCGGACCCCTGACCTCTAACGGCAAAGGGCCAGCCGCCCGTTAGAATCGACCCGTCACCGGGAAGATCAATGAACAACCTCCTGTGGCTGCTGAAGTGGGGACTGAAAGCGGCCATATTTTTTACCCTGTTTGCCTTCGCGCTGAACAACCAGCAGGACACCACGGTGCACTTCTTCTTCGGCACCCAGTGGCGTGCGCCGCAAGTTCTTGTCGTGCTGAGCACCTTTACCGCCGGCGTTGCGGTCGGTGTGCTGGGCATGGTGCCGCGCTGGTGGAAACAACGTCGCGCCGCGACCGTGAAGCAGCCGACGCCCGTGACGCCGCCGACGATCCCGCATGAACTTTGACCTGAGCTGGATCCTGCTGGGTCTGCCCCTGGCCTTTGTACTGGGCTGGCTGGCCTCGCGCTTTGACCTGCGCCAGTTACGGATCGAGAACCATCAAGCGCCAAAAGCCTATTTCAAGGGCCTGAATTTCTTGCTCAACGAACAGCAGGACCAGGCTATCGACGCCTTCATCGAGGCTGTGCAAAACGACCCCGACACATCTGAGTTGCACTTTGCGCTGGGCAACCTGTTCCGCCGGCGCGGCGAGTACGAGCGTGCGGTGCGGGTCCATGAGCATCTGCTATCGCGCGGCGACCTGAGCCTGGCGGACCGCCAGCGCGCCCAGCATGCGCTGGCACTGGACTTTCTAAAAGCCGGCCTGATCGACCGCTCGGAAGCGGCCCTGCTAAAGCTCGAAGGCACGCCGTTTGAAGCCCAGGCAAGGCTGGCCCTGCTGGCCAACTACGAACGATCTCGGGACTGGCCGCACGCGGCGCAGATTGCTCACAAGCTGACCGATGCCAACCAGGGCGACTTCCATGGCCGGCTGGCCCATTACCTGTGCGAGGAGGCTGCCGCTTGCGTAGCCAAGCAGCAAGCAGAGCAGGCGCAGGCCCTTCTGCAGGAAGCGATCGCCACCGCGCCTGGTGCTGCACGGCCGCGCATTGAAATGGCCAGACTGTTGGCAAGCCAGGGCAAGTCTGGCGACGCCTGCGCCGCGATCGAGAAGGTGCTGCAGACCGCGCCGCTGGCGACGCCGCTGGTCGCAGGATTGCTCGCCGAATATGCGCTGGCCTGCGGACGCTCACTGCAAGCGCTTGAATTGCTCAAGACCCATTACAAGAGCGTCCCCTCGCTCGACGTGCTCGACGCCATCGTCTCGCTCGAAGCAACCCAGCCCAGTCCGGCGCCCTCCGCGCGCGACTGGTACGTGCGGCACCTGGAACAGGAGCCGTCCCTGGTGGCCGCGGCCAAATGGATCTCCGGAGAAAAGCTCGAACACGAACAGTTTCACCCCCAGGTGCAGCGGGCACTGGACCATGCCGTCAAGCCTTTGCTGCGCTACCGCTGCGCCGCCTGCGGATTCGAGGCCAAGCAGCACTTCTGGCAGTGTCCGGGCTGCCAGGCCTGGGACAGCTACCCAACCCGTCGCGTTGAAGAATTGTGAGCGCCGCAAGCACACCATGAGCATCTCCAAAGAAACCCTGGCCAAGGCACGCGTCCTCGTTGTCGGCGACGTCATGCTGGACCGCTACTGGTATGGCGCGGTCGACCGCATCTCTCCCGAGGCGCCGGTGCCCATCGTGCGCATCACGCGCGAGGAAGAGCGCAATGGCGGCGCCGCCAACGTGGCCTACAACGTGGTGACGCTGGGCGCGCAATCGTCCTTGCTGACCGTTGTCGGCCAGGACGAAGCCAGCCACAAGCTAGAAGCACTGGTGCTGGGCACCGGCATCCGCACGCACTTCGGGCGCGACCCGGACCTGAAGACCACCGTCAAGCTGCGCGTGATCGGGCGCCAGCAGCAGTTGCTGCGGCTCGACTTCGAGAACACACCGAAGACCGAGATCCTCGCCTCGCAGAGCGCGGTTTTCGCCGAACTGCTGCCGCAGCACGACTCCGTTCTGTTTTCGGACTACGGCAAGGGCGGCCTGGCCCATGTCAGCGACATGATCGCGCGAGCGCGCAGCGCCGGCAAGCCGATCCTGATCGACCCCAAGGGCGCCGACTACTCGCGCTACCGCAATGCGACGGTCATCACGCCCAATCGGGTCGAATTGCAGCAGGTCATCGGCGCCTGGCAGGACGAGTCCGACCTGCAAACCAAGTGTCACAACCTGCGCCAGCAACTCGGCCTCGACGCCGTGCTGCTGACCCGCAGCGAGGAAGGCATGACGCTGTTTGACGATCAGGGCCAGCTGCACGTCAGCGCCCAGGCGCGCGAGGTGTTCGACGTCACCGGCGCCGGCGACACCGTGATTGCCACAATGGCCGCATTGGTGGCCGCCGGCATGAAGCTGCGCGAAGCGCTGCCGCTGGCGAACCGGGCCGGCGGCCTGGTCGTCGGCAAATTCGGCACAGCCACCGTTTCCTATGAGGAGTTGTTCGCATGACCCGCATCGTCGTCACCGGCGCCGCCGGCTTTATCGGAAGCAACCTCGTCAAAGGGCTCAATGCGCGCGGCATCGATGACATCATCGCTGTTGACGATTTGACCCAAGGCGACAAATTCCGCAATCTCGCCGACCTGCGCATCGCGGATTACGTCGATGCCGATGGTTTCTACGACCTGTTCACACGCGGCGCCTTCGGCCGGATTGAAGCGGTGTTTCATGAAGGCGCGTGCAGCGACACCATGGAGAGCGACGGCAAATACATGATGGACAACAACTACAGCACGTCTGTCAAGTTGTTCCAGGCTTGCCGTCAGCACGGCACGCGCCTGCTGTATGCATCGAGCGCGGCCACCTACGGCGGCTCCGACACCTTCCGCGAGGAGCCGGCCTTCGAGCGACCGCTCAACGTCTACGGCTATTCCAAGCTGCTGTTCGACCAGCGCATGCGCCGGGAATGCGGAACCGATTTCGAGCGCGTGCTGCCAGGCAAAACGGGTCAGGTTGTGGGCTTTCGCTACTTCAACGTTTACGGGCCGCGCGAGCAGCACAAGGGCCGCATGGCCAGCGTTGCCTTTCACCAGTTCAACCAGTTCGCCGCCGAGGGCAAGGTCAAACTGTTCAGCGACTACGGCGGCTACGGTCCGGGGGCGCAGATGCGCGATTTCGTCTTCATCGACGACGTGGTCGCCGTCAACCTCTGGTTCTTGGACCATCCGGAAGTCTCGGGCATCTTCAACCTGGGAACGGGCCGCTCCCAGCCCTTCAATGACGTCGCCAGTTCACTGGTCAACGCGATGCGCAGCCAGCAGGGCCAGCCTGCACTGCCGCTCGATGCGATGGTGTCATCCGGGCTGATCGAATATGTGCCGTTTCCCGACGCCCTGCGCGGCAAGTACCAGTGCTACACGCAAGCCGACCTGAGCGCCCTGCGCAAGACCGGTTGCGACCACGCCTTCAGCGACGTGCAGACCGGCGTCTCGGCCTACGCGCAGTGGCTGGCCAGCCAGGCCTGAAAGCACATCCCCGGTCAACGCCCGGCGCTGGCGTGGCGTTGTAGTGCGGCATCGCAATCGATGTCCGTCGCCGGTCTTCCTGTGATGTGGAAACAACGGTTGGGGAGGTTTTCCATGTTGAACGAGATCCTGACGCCTGTCGCCATGCTGCATGCGCTGGCCTGTGGCGCGACCGACGTCAACCGTGCCGGCGCCGCTGAACTCGATAGCATCAAGGGCATCGGCCCGGCCCTGTCCGACCGGATTCTCGAGGAGCGCCAAAAGGGCGACTTCAAGGACTGGGCTGACTTCATGGCGCGCGTCAAAGGTATCAGCCAGCGAAGTGCAGCGCGGTTTTCGGCGCAGGGCCTGCCCGTGGGCGATGCAGCCTACCCAGATGGTGCTGGCGCACAGTCAGGCAAAAAGGCATGGCAGCCGACAGGGGTCGAGGCCGGGGCCAGTGCCGCCGCAAAGTGAACCGTCACTGCGGCCGCAGCAGACTTCAGGACGCGCTCAGGCGCGGCCCATTATGCAGGCCGTCGCCATCAACTCCTCGAGCAGCGCGAGCGAAACGCGGCCTGACACCGCGTACGGATCGAGTTCCGGCTTTTCCGCGTACTTGAGCAGGATGGACGCATTGACCTTGGACATGTTGACTTGCCCCATGGTCCAGCCGCCAAAGCGGCGTTCGGCGATTTCCTCATAGTGCAGCAGCACCAGATCCTTGTGCCGCGGGTCGCGTTGAATGTGACCATACAGTTCGCTCACCGCCATGCGCCCGCCCTCGATGGCCTGCAGGAAAATGCCGCCGCCGTAACAGAGAATGCCGGTGATGCCGCACTCCGGGTTATGCCGGCGTGACTGCGTCAGGATCGCCTCGATGGCATCACTGCTGGTATCGACGGCGCGGCTGGCATAGAGAAGACGTACCAGCATGATCAACCTTTCTTCGGAATCAGCGAGAGAAATTCACGGCGCAGATTGGAGTCTTTGAGGAAACTGCCACGCATCACCGAATTGATCATCTTGCTGTCCATGTCCTTGACGCCGCGCCAGCCCATGCAGAAGTGGGTCGCCTCCATGACGATGGCCAGGCCGTCGGGCTGGGTTTTCTGCTGGATCAGATCGGCCAGTTGCACCACGGCCTCCTCCTGGATCTGCGGCCGCCCCATGACCCATTCGGCCAGGCGGGCATATTTAGACAGGCCGATCACGTTCGTATGCTCGTTGGGCAAAACGCCGATCCAGACCTGGCCGATGACCGGACACAGATGATGGCTGCAGGCACTGCGCACCGTGATCGGGCCGACAATCATCAGCTCATTGAGGTGCTCGGCATTGGGAAACTCCGTGATCGTCGGCGCGCTGACATAGCGGCCGCGGAACACCTCGTTGAGGTACATCTTGGCGACCCGGCGCGCGGTCTTGTCGGAATTGTGATCGTGGTCGATGTCAATGACCATGCTGCTGAGCACGCCATGCATCTTCTCTTCCACTTCGTCGAGCAGGCGCTCAAGCTCACCGGGTTCAATGAAGTCGGCGATATTGTCGTTGGCATTGAAACGCTTGCGTGCTGCCACCAGGCGTTCCCGGATCTTGACAGACACCGGTGTGCCTTCATCGGTCTCGACTGGTTTCATGGTGCTTTGACTTTTCATTAACATGGAACAATGTTAGCAGCCTTCCTATTGTAGGGTTTTTTGCCATTAGCATCCGCAAGACATGGGTCCGCAGCTAGCAAATCAGTAGCGCGTTCCATTCAGGAAGAGCAGAATTCGCGTCAAGGCAAGGGCCAGACGATCGAGGAAACGCTGGCGCCAGCCGCGATGGGCATAGACCGCAGCATCGACCCGCACGCTGCCCTCGGTCATGGCCTGCTGCAGCCGCGCGCGCAGGTCGCGGGCAAAGACCGCATCGTCCACCACCACGTTGGCCTCGCGCGCCAGCAACAGGCTCAGGGGATCAAGGTTGGACGAGCCGACGGTGGCCCAGTGCGCGTCGATCACCGCCACCTTGGCGTGGTGAAAGCTCAGCGTGTATTCATAAATCTCGACTCCTGCCGCCAGCAAGGCGCCATAAACCGGCCGCGTCGCGTGGTATTGGAGGAAGTATTCATAGCGCCCCTGCAGCAGCAGGCGCACCCGCACCCCGCGCTGCGCCGCGTGAATCAAACCTTTGCGCAGTTTGCGTCCAGGGAAGAAGTAGGCATTGGCGATGATGATCTCGTCGCTCGCCGAGCCGATCGCTTGGCGGTAACTGCGCTCGATCCGGGTGCGGTTGTGCACATTGTCGCGCAGCACCAGTGCGGCCTTCACCGCGTGGTCCATGCCGTGAGCCGCCGTCGCCGTCGCTGTGGTATCGGCGTCGATGCGGGCTTGCAGCGCCAGCGTCACCGCCTCCTGCAGCGCGCGCCAGGCGGCCGGAAAGTCGCTTTGGCGCGCGGTGCTGGCCACCTGGAAGCGCCACCAGAATTGCGCTGTCGCCTCATGCATGGCCTGCACCATCGGTCCGGTCACGCGCACCGCAAAATCAAACCGTGGCGCTTCCAGTTCGCCGTGGTTCGGGTCGTACAAGTCGTCGAGCACGTTGAGGCCGCCGCAGAATGCCACCCTGCCATCGACCACACACAGCTTGCGGTGCAGCCGCCGCCAGCGACTGGGAATTAGGACCCCGAGCCGCCCCAGAGGCCGGAAGATGCGCCATTGAACGCGGGCACGGTCGAAACGTCCGGCCCACTCCGGCGGCAGCGACGGTGTGCCAACACCGTCCATCACCAGGTACACCGAGACCCCGCGCTGCGCCGCGCGCTCCATCGCCGCAGCGACTTTGGCTCCCGCTGCAACGACATTAAAGATGTAGGTCTCGAGGCGGACTTCATGCGTGGCGCTGTCGATCGCATCGATCAGCGCCGGGAAGAACTCCTGCCCGCCCTGCAACAACTGGACCTGATGGCCGGTTGCGAGTGGCGACACGATTTTCAAGGTGTGGGTCCTGGCGGCGCCGCGCTAGCGTCGTTTCGGCGCGGATTTGGCAGCCGACATCTCAAACTCGGCAATCATCGGCAGATGGTCCGACATGCGCCACCAGATGCGCCCATGCGGCACATGAACCGCCGTCGGTGTCAGACCTCTGGCAAAAACGTAGTCCAACTGCACCATCGGCAGGCGCGCGGGAAAGGTGGCCTGGCGCGGACCCTTGAAGGTTTTCAATTGCGTGGCGCTCAGGGTCCGTTCGGTTTTCGCACCCCAGTCATTGAAGTCGCCTGCCATCAGCAGCGGTGCGTCAGCCGGTATTTCGCGTTCGATAAAGCGCTGCAACTGCGCCACCTGGCGCGCGCGGCTGCCACGAATCAGGCCCAGGTGCACCACCAGCACGTGCACGACCCGGTCGTGCACCAGGAGCTCGACGTGCAGCAGACCGCGTTGCTCAAGGCGATGATCGGAAATATCCTCATGCTGGTGCGACAGTACCGGCCAGCGTGACAACAGCGCGTTGCCATGCTCGCCGTGGCGGGTGAATGCATTGGTTCGGTAGACCACTTCGTAGCCTTCGGGCGCAAGGAATTCCGCCTGCGGCAAATCCGGCCAATGCGGGAAATGCCGCTCCTCGCGCCGGTGCACCTTGCGCACTTCCTGCAGGCACACGATGTCAGCATCCATCTGCTCCACGGCATGACCGAGGTTGTGGATTTCAAGCCGGCGCTGCGGCCCGACGCCCTGCACGCCCTTGTGGATGTTGTACGTCGCGACGCGAACGGTATTCATGGCAGCCCCCTTGATGCAAGCATTCCTGGCAACAACAGACAGGCCTCGGCGTTGGAGGGCGAATAGCAGGCCTGCGCCGCTTGCTGGTATGGCAGCCACTGGTAGGCCGTATGCTCGCGCGGACTCAGTCGCACTGCGGTCCTGGCCGGCACCTGCAGCCCGAACAGGTGCTCGGTGTTGTGCCGCACCTCCGGCGCGTAGCGATGCCGCCAGGCTGGATAGATCTCGTAGACATTTTCCAGTTGCCAGTCGAGCAGGCCCGCAGCCAAAGCTGTGCCGGGTCCGCAGTCGATCCCGGTTTCCTCCTGCACCTCGCGCGCAGCCGTTTGCGCAAACGACTCTGCTAGGGTGTCCTTGGCGCCCGTGACGGATTGCCAGAAATCCGCGGCATCTGCTCGTTTGATTAGCAGCACATCCAGCTCGGGCGTGAAGATCACGACCAAGACCGATTGCGGAATCTTGAAAATTGGGGTCATAAAAAAAAGGACGCTGTTGGAGCGTCCTTTCATTCTGCCTGAAGCGTCAGGCCGGCAGTTGATCAAGCCGACTTGGCCGCGTCACCGCTGCGCACGCGGATGTGCAGTTCACGTAACTGCTTCTCGTCAACCGTGGAAGGCGCCTGGGTCAACAGACATTGCGCGCGCTGGGTCTTCGGGAAGGCGATCACATCGCGGATCGACTCGGCGCCGGTCATCAGGGTAATGATGCGATCGAGACCAAAGGCCAGGCCGCCATGGGGCGGGGCACCGTACTGCAGGGCGTCGAGCAGGAAGCCGAATTTTTCCTGTGCCTCGTCCGGTGTGATCTTCAAGGCATCGAACACCTTTTGCTGCACATCGGCACGATGGATACGCACCGAGCCGCCACCCATTTCCCAACCGTTGAGAACCATGTCGTAACCCTGGGATATGCATTTTTCCGGCGCCGTGACCATCCAGTCCTCGTGGCCCTCTTTGGGTGCCGTGAACGGGTGGTGCGTGGCGGTGTAGCGCTGAGCCTCGTCGTCGTACTCGAACATCGGAAAGTCGACCACCCACATCGGGCGCCAACCCGCTTCGAATAGGGCATTCTTCTTGCCGAACTCGCTGTGGCCGATCTTGATGCGCAGGGCGCCGATGGCGTCGTTGACGATCTTGACCTTGTCGGCGCCGAAAAAGATCAGATCACCGTCCTGCGCACCCGTGCGCTTGAGCACTTCGGCCAGCGCCTTATCGTGCAGGTTCTTGACGATCGGGCTTTGCAGACCCTCGCGCCCCTTGGCCAGGTCGTTGACCTTGATATAAGCTAGACCTTTGGCGCCGTAAATCTTCACGAACTCGCCGTAGGCATCGATCTCGCCGCGGCTCAGGCCACCTTGCTCACGCGCGCCACCGGGCACGCGCAAGCCGACCACGCGCCCGCCCGCCATAGTCGCGGCCGCCGCAAACACCTTGAAATCCACGTCCGCCATGACGTTGGTCAGTTCGGTGAATTCAAGTTTGACGCGCAAGTCGGGCTTGTCGGAGCCGTAGCGGTGCATGGCTTCGCTGTAGGCCATCACCGGAAAGTCGCCAAGATCGACGTTCATCGTACTCATGAACACTGTCGTAATCAGGCTCTGGAACATGTCACGGATTTCCTGTTCGCTCAGGAACGAGGTCTCGATATCGATCTGCGTGAACTCTGGTTGGCGGTCCGCACGCAAGTCTTCATCGCGGAAGCACTTGGTGATCTGGTAGTAACGGTCGTAACCGGCGACCATCAGCAGTTGCTTGAACAGCTGGGGACTTTGCGGCAATGCAAAGAAATGCCCTGCGTGAACGCGACTGGGCACCAAGTAGTCACGTGCGCCTTCCGGCGTCGACTTGCCGAGCATAGGCGTTTCGATATCGATGAAGCCATGGGCGTCAAGGAACTTGCGAACCTCCATGGTCACGCGGTAGCGCAGCATCAGGTTGTTCTGCATGTAGGGGCGGCGCAGATCGAGCACCCGGTGCGTCAGGCGCGTGGTCTCGCTCAGGCCCTCATCATCGAGCTGAAACGGCGGTGTGACAGAAGGATTGAGTACGGTCAGCTCGTGGCACAGCACCTCGACCTTGCCGCTCTTGAGGCTGTCGTTGGTGGTCCCGGGCGGGCGGGCGCGCACCAGGCCCTTGACCTGGATGCAGAATTCGTTTCGCAGCCCCTCCGCCGTCGCGAACATCGCCGCGCGGTCTGGGTCGCACACCACCTGCACATAGCCTTCACGATCGCGGATGTCGACAAAGATGACACCGCCGTGATCACGCCGGCGGTTGACCCAGCCGCACAGGCTGACAGTTTGACCCAGGAGGGCTTCGGTCACGAGACCGCAGTAGTGGGAACGCATGGCCATAGAAAACTTTCAACGCCGACCCGAAAGGACGGCACAGGTTGGTGAAAAAACTATTTGGGAGAATTGGCGACAACAGGTTGCGGGGGCACCGATCCCATGGAAATCACATAGGTCAGCGCCTCGTCAACACTCATATGCAGTTCGATGACCTCGGAACGCGGCAGCATCAGAAAGAAACCGCTGGTCGGATTGGGCGTGGTGGGCACATACACGCTGACAAAGTCCGGGCCGAGATAGCCCGCCACCTCCCCGCCCGGCATGCCGGTCTGGAACGCGATGGTCCAAGAACCGGCGCGCGGATACTGAACCAGCAGGGCCTTGCGAAATGCATTGCCGTTGCTCGAAAAAAGTGTGTCCGACACCTTCTTGACGCTGTTGTAGATTGACCTGAAAACCGGAATATGCGTGAACAGGCGGTCCCACTGGGCGAGCCACCAGCGGCCCGCCACATTGCTGACCAGGGCGCCCGTGATCAGCAGTGCCGAAAATACAAGAACAACACCCAAACCGGGAATGCCGCGCAGCGTCGCCAGGACGCTGCGGGTCGACTCCGGCGTCAAGGCGCCGATACCGGTCAAGAAACCACCCAAAATGGCGTCGAGCACCCCCACCAGCCACAACAGGACCCACAGGGTGATGGCAAGGGGCAGCCAGACGAGCAGGCCGGTCAGAAGGTACTTCTTGATTGGCACGGGCTATTCAGATAATCGCGTGATCGGACTCAGTGGCAGCTACAGGAGCCGCCACAGCCGCCAGCAGTCGCCGGCGCCGCCGATTCAGTCTTGGCCGCCGGAGTCTCGCTCGAATTGGAAGCTTCGTCTGTTGCTGGAGATGCGCCTGAACCGGCGCTCACAGCGGAAGCTGAAGAGCCGCTTCCACCCTTGAAATCCGTGGCATACCAGCCGGAACCCTTGAGCTGAAAGCCGGCCGCAGTCAGTTGCTTCTTGAACGTCGCCGCGGCGCAGGCCGGGCAGTCTGTCAGCGGAGAATCCGACATTTTCTGCAAAACGTCCTTGGCAAACCCGCAGGACTCACATTTGTACGCGTAAATTGGCATGGCGGTGGGGCTTTGATCTCAAGCTGCAAAGCGTTGAATTATAAGGCGTCGACCCCCGGCGCCGGCTCGCGGCGGGGACCCGTCCTAGAAAAGCCGGACCCGGATGATCAACTGCATGACCACCAGCCCCAGCACAAAGCCGATGCAGCCGTAAACCAGCATCTGGAGCAGCCGGTTGGTCCGCTTCTGCTCCACCAGCAGCTGGTCAATCGAGCGTTCCGGCGCAGTCCGGTGGCTTTGCAGAAAATCGAAAAGCAGACGCGGCAACTCCGGCAGCATCTTGGCATACAACGGCGCCTCATTTCGCAACTGATCAATGAGCTTTTTCGGCCCGAGTTCATCGATCATCCATTGCTCCAGGAACGGCTTTGCCGTATTCCACAGGTCCAGATTGGGGTCAAGCTGACGCCCCAGACCCTCGATGTTCAGCAGCGTCTTCTGCAGCAGGACCAGTTGCGGCTGGATCTCGACGGAAAAACGCCTGGAAGTCTGAAACAGCCGCATGAGCACCAGGCCGAGCGAGAAGTCCTTGAGCGGCCGATCGAAGTAGGGCTCGCAAACCGAGCGGATAGCCGACTCGAGCTCATCGACCCGGGTCGCCGCCGGGACCCAGCCGGACTCGATATGCAGTTCGGCCACCCGCTTGTAATCGCGCCGGAAGAAAGCCGTAAAATTTTGCGCCAGGTATTCCTTGTCGGAGCGGGTCAGTGTGCCGATGATGCCGAAGTCCAGGGAGATATAGCGGCCGAACGTGGCAGGCTCAATGCTGACCTGGATATTGCCGGGGTGCATGTCGGCATGAAAGAAACCGTCCCGAAACACCTGCGTGAAAAAGATCGTGACGCCGTCTCGGGCCAGCTTCGGAATATCGACGCCGGCGGCGCGCAGGCGCTCCACCTGGCTGACAGGAACCCCGTGCATGCGCTCCATCACGATCACGTCGGGCATGCAGTAGTCCCAGAACATCTCGGGCACCAGCACCAGATTGAGCCCGGCCATGTTGCGCCGCAGTTGCGCCGCACTGGCGGCCTCGCGCACCAAGTCCAGTTCGTCATGCAGGTATTTGTCAAACTCCGCCACCACTTCACGCGGCTTGAGGCGCCTGGCAACGCTCGAAATTCGTCCGACCCAGTCAGCCATCAAATGCAGCAGCCGCAGATCCTTCTCGATTGCCGACAGCATGCCGGGGCGCAGTACCTTGACCGCCACCTCCCGAACCCGCCCGTCGCGATCCTTGAGTACGCCAAAATGCACCTGCGCAATCGACGCGCTAGCAATCGGCTCCCGGTCAAATGATATGAAGATGTCCGACAGTTTCTTCTGGAACGAGCGCTCGATTGTTGCAATGGCCACGTCGCTGTCAAACGGTGGAACCCGATCCTGCAACTTGGCTAACTCGTCGGCAAGATCCTTTGGCAGCAGGTCGCGTCGGGTCGAGAGCACCTGACCGAACTTGACAAAAATAGGGCCCAGCCGCTCCAGTGCATTCCGGATGCGCTGCCCCGGTGATGCGTCCAGATTGCGGCCGAGGGCCAGCAATCTGGCCAACGCGTTGAGGCCCGGTCTTTCGAAACTGGTCAGGAAAAGCTGGTCCAGCCCATAACGGAAAAGCACCCAGAAAATAAAGGCGCCCCGAAATAGGCGCCTCATGTCCCGGCCTTGTCCGAACTGCCGCCGGCCGCCGCGCCAACGAACTGGCGCAAGGTTCTGACCATGGCCCGCGCACCCTCGCCCAGCGTGTGCGCGGGTGCATCACCGATCACGCGGGCCAGGTCTTCCTCCAGGTCCCAGCGAACATGGTCCACCAGCCAGTTGACCTCGGCCGCCAGTTGCACGTCGCCGGCGATGCGTACTGCCGGACGGTTCCCGCGCAGCAGCCCCTGTACCAGCGCCAGAGGAGATTCTTCCGTCACGGCCAGCACCAGGTCGGCCTTAGCGTCGCTCGCGGCCTGGTCCAGCAGGCCGGCGGCGGTGGCCACCAGACGCAGGGAGAATGCGCGCCACTGCAGTTGCACAACGCGATCCTTCTGCCTTGCAAGCCGGTTCATGGCTTCAGTCTCTTGGCTCAGGATGTGGTTGAGCAGCAGGACGATGCGCCGCTGGGCTTCCTCGATGGCCCATGCCGGCGGTTGCAAGTCGGGGACGGGAAGCGCCTTGAGGAATTCTTCCAGAAATGAGAAAGGGGACTGTGTTGCCATAGCCCCCTATTATTCCCTGAATCTTCGCCGGCGCTGGCGGCGACGGCATAAACGCCCTATTGCAGCGCCTGCACGCCGGCGACCAGCCAGCCGCTTTGGCCGCTCTTGGGCTTGATCATGTTCCAGACCTCGCGGAACGGGCTCGGTCCGGCCGAGGGCTCTTCCCGAATCAGGCCGGAAAACTCGACACTGGCCATGTAATCGCCACCCGTATCCTCGATACCTAGGAGTTGGGCCTCGATCATCACAACCTCGGTCAGATTGGCCGGAGCGCCGGTGTGCTTTTCGCGCTCCGCCAACTGGGTCTGGATTTCCTGCAGCATGCTATCGGTCATCATGGCGCGCAGGGCGTTGATATCGGACTTGTCCCAAGCCGCCTGCAAGGACACAAAGTTGGTCTTGGCCGATGAAAGAAACCCCGGAACATCAAAGCCGGCCGGAATGCCCCAGCTCTGCGAGCCGGTCAGACCGGAGCCGATCAGCGACACCGGCGCATCCGGTGTCGGCCGCAGCATGTCAAAGGTCGAACTGCTGCGCTCCCATGGACGGGCCGAGGCGTCATTGCCGACGTTCTCAGGCCGGTAACTCACAGGCGCAGCAACCAGATTCGTCGGCGAAGCCGATTGAAAGGCAAACGGTGAGCCGCCGCCTTGGCGCACTTGCGCTGCCTGGCGTGAACGCATGAGACGGCTGACCAATGCCATGATCATGAGCGCCAGCAGGGCGATCAGCAGGAATTGCGCGATCGCGCCGCCGCCAATTCCGAGGGAATTGGCCAGCCAGGCCAAACCCAGACCAGCCGCAAGCCCGCCCAGCATCGAACCCCAAGGTCTTCTTGGTGCTGCCGGCGCCGGTGCCGCCTGTATTGGCGCCGGCGTTGGCGTGGCGGTGGCGCCTTGCGCCGGCGCCGCCTGACGTTGCGTCACATTGTTCGACTGCCTGCCAACAGACCGGCCTCCGCCCAAGCGCGCCGCCTCGGCGTTGAATCCTGCCAACATCATCAACACCGTCAATACCAAGGTCCAGAATTTCATCAAATCTCCAAGCAATACCTGTAGCTGGGGGCCAGCCTCGAAATGACAAGCCTCAGCACTTGATTCCAACATGCAGGGCGACCAGGCCACCGGTCAGATTGTGATAGTCCACATGGCCGAATCCGCCTTGTTTCATCATGGACTTCAGTTCCTCCTGCCCCGGATGCATGCGGATCGACTCGGCGAGGTAACGGTAGCTGGCGTCGTCACCCGCTACCCATTTGCCCAATTGAGGCAGTATCTTGAAGGAATACCAGTCATAGACCTTTTCCAGGGGCGGCGCCACTTTGGAGAATTCCAGGACCAGCAACTTGCCGCCCGGCTTGAGCACCCGGTTCATCTCTGCCAGTGCAATGTCCTTGTGCGTCATGTTGCGCAAGCCAAAGGCAACGCTCACGACATCAAAATGATTGTCCGGAAACGGCAGCTTTTCCGCGTCGCAGACCAGGGTCGGCAGTGCGACACCGGCATCCAGCAACCGATCGCGCCCCGTGCGCAACATCGCCTCGTTGATATCGGTATGCACGACACACCCGCTCTTGCCCACCTTCTTCGAAAAAGCCAGCGCCAGATCGCCGGTGCCCCCGGCGATATCCAGCACCTGATAGCCCTCGCGGATGTCGGCCACCAGCACGGTGTAAGCCTTCCAGGCCCGGTGCAGACCCATCGACATCAAGTCGTTCATCACGTCATACTTGGGCGCGACAGAATCGAATACGCCACGCACGTGTTTTGCTTTTTCGGCCTCATCAACCGATTTGTAGCCAAAATGTGTTGTTGTCATATTGCCAATTTTAGTTCAGCGACTGGCGCAACTCGGCGCTGCTTTGTCAGGCATGGGCGTGTCCCGCGCGACGCCGGAAGCCAGCAGCCGCGCCTCGTAGTCGGCCCAAAGCTTGTCCTCTTGGGAGCCCAGGAAGTACAGGTAATCCCAGGAATAAAGTCCGCTATCGTGCCCGTCGGAAAAGGTCGGCTGCACGGCGTAGTTGCCGACCGGCTCGAGCGCGGTCAGGGTCACGTCGCGCTTGCCGGTCTGCAACACTTCCTGCCCCGGCCCGTGGCCTTGCACATCGGCCGAGGGCGAATACACGCGCATCAACTCGAACGGAATCCGGAATGTCTTGCCGTCGGAAAAACCGACCTCGAGCACCCGCGACTGGCTGTGCACCGTCAATGCCTGTGGCGTCGGTGCGCCTGCTTGCAAACCTGCCATATTGATTTACCTATACCTGTCTATTAGAAATGAGCGAAGGAAAACGAACGATGAACCTTGGGATTATCGGGGCCAGTATCACGGTTTCGGGCTGCCCATGATCTCACGCCGGCCAAAAACCATGCAGCGAGCTGTCTGCCAAGGCGCCGCTACTTGGTCGTGAAGGTGAACGTCCCATCCCAATCGGCAGCGGGCGGGTGCGCCTGGAAGTACGCGATGCGCTTGGCATACAGTTCGTAGAGATCGCGCTGCGGGTCGAGCGCCTGCAAGGCCGTGAACTTTTCGCCCGCCAGCAGCCAGTCCTGCGCCCGGTAGGCGCGCAGCGCCGCGTCATGGAGCGCCAGTACTTCCAGAAGATCGGTCGCGCATTGGTCAAGCGGGCCAATGGGCTCATAGATGCCGACGGGCTTCGCCTTGCCCTTGACGCGCACGCAATCGAGCTCGCGGAACGCAAAGTCCGGCACGGCAGCCCGCGTGAACTCGCTGACGATGATCTGAACCCCGTATTCCTTGGTCAGGCCTTCCAGACGTGAGCCGAGGTTCACGGCGTCACCCATCACGGTATAGGCCAGGCGGAACTTCGAGCCCATGTTGCCCACTGTCATTTCGCCGCTGTTGAGGCCGACACCGACCTTGATCGGTGGCCAGCCCTTCGCTTTGAACCGATCCTGCAGCGACTCCAGCCGGGTAATCATCTCCAGCGCGGCCAGCAAGGCATTGCGGGCATGCTGCGCGTCGTGCAGAGGTGCCCCCCAGAACGCCATGATGGCATCGCCCATGTATTTGTCGATGGTGCCGCGATGCTGGTGAATAACCTGTGTCATCGGCGTCAGGAATTCGTTCATCAGTTCGGTCAGCTGCGTCGGGTCGAGCCCTTCTGAAATCGTGGTGAAGCCACGCACGTCGGAGAACAGCACCGTCAGTTCCCGGCTCTCTCCCGCCAGCGAGTAGGCGCCCGGGTCCTTCGCCATCTCGTCAACCAGTTCGGGCGGCACATACTGCCCGAAAAGGCCGCTCAGCAGCCGTTTGCCGCGCGACTCGACCAAGTAACCGTAGGACATATGAAAGGTGAACAGAACGGCTGCCAGCAACAGGACCGAAGCCACCGGCAAGGCCTGATCGGCGAATTGCCACCAGGCCAGGTTCAATCCCGCGACGCACGCCCCCACGGCCAACGAGAGCAACGTGGCCCACACGGGCGTCAACGCCGGCAGCGCGAACGTCAACAACAAGCCGACCACGAGCAATGAACAGAATTCAAAAAGGTAGGCCGTCGGCAACGGCTCCTTGATGCCGCCGTCCACAATGCCCGCAACCATATTGGCATGGACCTCGACACCGGGGTAGCTCTCTTGCGTCGGCGTGTTGCGCAAGTCATTCAGGCCCACCGCCGTCGTGCCAACCAGAACGATCGCACCTTGCAGGCTCTCAGGCAACGCCTTCTCCTGCAGCACATCGCTGGCAGAAACATAGGTGAAGCGCCCCTGTCGTCCACGATACGGAACCAGTGCACCGACCTCAGCATCGACCGGGATGATGTGCTTGCCCAGCTTGATGTAATCCATGTTGAGCGCACTCTTCTCATCACCCTGGTAGTCCGGCTTGATGGTCGGTTCGCGCAAAGCCAGTCTGGCCAGCGCAAGCCCCAGGGTCTCATACAGCTCTCCGTCGTACAGTTGCAGCAGCGGAACACGCCGGATCACGCCATCCGGATCCTGCAAACTGGAGAGGTCGAAGAAGCCGGCGGCCGTACTGTTCGTCTGCAATTGCGGCAGATTCGCTGTAAATCCGGTGGCGACCGGGGCGCCGATGTGGCGTGGCTCGAAAGCACCTATCGTCTGCAGCGGTGGAGGCGGCGGCAGACTGCCAACCTTGGCAACCTGCACTTCTTTATGATGAAAAAAGAAACCCAGGGCGACGCGCCTGTCCTTCAGGCTGTCGGCCAATACCTGGTCGTAATCCAGACTGGGACGAATTTTTGCCAGCGCGTTGTTGTAGGCCGCGTTCCCGCGCAGCGGACCCTGCCCAAAATGTTCCAAAGTCTTGAGTCCGGAACTCTCATCGGGCTCGGCAAACAGGATGTCGAAGCCGAGCGCGTCAATCTTGTAGCGATCAAACAGCAGGTCAATCAGATGCGCCAGTTTGTTGCGCGGCCAGGGCCAGTGTCCTTGCTCCTGCAGGCTCTTCTCGTCGATGTCGATAATGACGATGGGCCTGTCCCGGTTCGGGTACAGCGTATCGGGCATGGTCCACTGCAGGCGCAGGTCATAGGCGTAGTTTTCCAGGCGCGCGACAACACCCAGATCAAGCACACCGAGCGCATTGAGCAGCAGCGGCAGCGTCAGCAGCAGGCTGAGCAGGATGCGGACTGCGTGAAGTCTAAGGAAGCCGGGCTTTTTCAAAATCGGGCCGTCAGATTGATATGGAACTTCTGGTCACCGGACTGCGGGATGGTCGAACCACTCTGCAGCGCCAGCACGCTGCCGGTCACGATGCGCCCCCAGTCCGCCGCCAGCGCATAGGACGGCGAGGCATAGCGCAGCCCCAGACCGGCGCTGAGCAAATGGTCGGCCGCGGGCTTGTTGGAATTGGCCTCGCTGTTGTGGTTGCGCAACCAACCGGTATCGATGAAGCCAAGCGCACGCCAGCCCGGGCGCAACTCGGTGCTGGTGATTTCGAGCGTGCCCGACAAGCCGCTGTCGCTGGCCAGCACCCGCTCGCCCGTGCCGCGCAGCGAGGTGACGCCGCCCAGGCCAAACTGCTCACCCGAAATCAATGCGTCCGGACTGTACTGGAACTGCGCGCGAACCGCCCACAACCAGCCCGACGCAAATGCGGACAGGTAATTGGCGCCGGCGCGCAGGACCTTCCAGCTGACGTTGGTGATGCGCACGTCCTCGCTCTGGTAGGCCGCCAGGCTGTTGCTGCTGCCACCCGGGATGTTGACTGCGAGCTCCGTGTTGTAGCTCCAGACGACCGTATCAGACTCGACCCGCGCCGCATAAGCCAGGCTCAGCGGGCGACTGGTCCGGTCCGACTTGAGGGGATCGACCACGCCGTTGATCTGCGCCGCGTTGAAACGCTTGTTATCCAGGCCCAGCGTGAGGTAGCTGCGACGCCCGCCATCGGGTGGCAAGTAGTAGTTGTAATTCACGCCGAAGGTCTGGCCGGCACCGGAACTGTTGAAACTGCCGAAGCTGCCCTCGACATCCGAGTTGGTGTAGCTCACACCGATGACACCGCCCTGGCGGTACAGCGGAATGCGGTAGCTCAAGCCCAGTTGCTTGACATCGCTGCGGCGCTGCAGTGAGGTGGTGTAGGCGCCGGAGAACTGCTGGTCGAGATCGAACAGGTTGGCATAGCCGCCCACCAGGGCCAGCCGGTCCTGACCGGTCGCTGCGGAACCCATGTTGGACAGGCTTGCAGAAAAGTTCCAGGGCTTGCTTTCCTTGACCACCAGCTTGGCGTCAATCTTGTCGGCCTCATCGGACTCCTTGAGCGAGACCTGCACCTGCTTGCCCGGATTCTCATTGGCGATGGCGGTCTGCACCGCCAGCGTTTTGAAGTTGGGCGCGGTGTCGGCGCGCAGCTCGGGCAGGCTGGCGCGGATGTTGGCTTCGCTGAACTGCTCGTTGCCCTGCACCGTGATTTTGCCGATGACGAACTTGACAACCTTCAGGCTGACGGTCGCGCCCACTTCCTGCGGCGGCAGGATCGCGCGGTACAGCGCAAAGCCCTGCGCCTTGAACTCAGCCTCCAGCGCCGCCGTGGCCTGCTGCAAGGTCTCGATCGTGCGGTTCGGCCCGATGAAGGGCGCGAGCACGCGATCGCTGTCGGCGCTGCCAAGCGGGTTCTCCCCGGTCAGCACAAAGCCGCTGATCGCAAACATGGCCGGCGCAGCCTGAACCTGCGGCGCCGGTGATTGGGCCAGCGTCAGGCCCGGCCACAGGACAGCCAGCAGCACGGCGCGGGCGCATGATGACTTGTAGAAATTCTGCATGGGGGGGTCCTATCGGCACAGGTTGCTCGTGTCCCTGCCGATATCGCTCAGCACATTGAGCAGCATCGGGTTGGAACTGTCGGGCAGGGGAACGTTGTCGAATTGAATGAACGCGGGCATGGTCTCGGGCCGCCCGACGCGCCCGTCGTTGCCGGCAAAGCCGGTCTCACCGCGGCCCAGCTGCAGGCTGCCGCCGGCCGCCACGATCTCGATATGGCCGTCGCGCACATAGACGAACAGGCCCGCATCGTTGCCCGACACACCGCCGCTCGAGAACAGCTGCAGCAGATCGACCGACACGCCGTCAGGCCGTGGCAGGTAGTCCAGCGTCGTGCCCGTCAGCGAGCGGATCTCGGTGCTGCTGACATACAGGCCCTGGCCGGCCTCCAGAATCTTCGGCTCGGTCTGCCCGATCTGCGTGACTGCGATGATGCCCTGCCAGGTGAAGAAGCTGCAGCTCTCGATCGCCGCGCAATCGAGATCAAGGCCGGTGCCGCGTATGCCGATGGTGGCCGTGGGCGTCGAGTAGCCGACATGGCTCTTGTCGGCCTTGCCGATCACGCCGGTCAGGGCCCGCATGCTGCCGCGCAGCAAGGAGACCGCGAACCGGCCCTCGGTCGGGTTCTTGTCGTCGAAGACAAAGCTGTCGACCTTGAACCGGGTGCTCGCGCCCAGCGTCAGGCGGCTGTCATCGCGAAACACCAGAACGCCCCTGGCGCCGGCGCCGGTCTCCACGGTCTCGCCCGGATAGACGCTGCCACCGTCGACCAGCTTGCGCCGGGTCTGGCTGCCATCAACGGCGCTGATCTCGCCTTGCGCGGAGATCAGCTTGGCGCTGGCCTGCACCGCGTTCAGGCGCGGCTTCTCGGCGACGCGGGCCGACTCGGCCTTGCAGTCGGCAGCGCAAACCCGGGCATCGAAATCGGTGCCGCGAACGAAGACCGTGGCATTGGCCGTCTGGACCTGCGCGGCATCGGGCGCGCCCTTGGAGATGGCCCCGGTCATGGCACGAAAGCCGCCACGCAGAAGTTGCATCACCATGGCGTTGCCCGATTCGCCCGCCTGGAATTTGTATTTCTGCACCAGTATTTCGGTGTTCGGCCGCAAGGTCATGCGACTGCCGTCGCGCAGCTTGACGATGGCCGTCGAATCGTCGGCGGTGATCAGGCGATCGCCCTCCTGCAGCGGAGAGCCTTCGCCCAGCGTGCGCGGCGCCTGTCCGGGCGACTGCACGACGCCAGCGCCATGCGCAAACGCCACCTCACCGACGGGCTGCGCCAGCGAGGTGAGCGCGCCGGCCAGCAGGGCCAGCCCCAGAATCTGCTGCATAGGGTGGCGCAGCTTGGGGAGACGGCTTAGCGCGAACATAGGTTGCCCTCCACCACGATGCTGATCTTGTTTGTTCGGTATTGCGCCAGCGGATCGCTGTAGCTGTAGTCGACCAGCAGGGCCTCCAGACTGTCCTGAAACTCGCTGATGAAACTCACAACAAAATCGCCCGTCGTAGCGCCGAACGCCGCTGCCAACCAGGGCGGCGCCAACGGCTGGCCGTTGATGTAGTAGTTGACCGGATTGCCCGTGCTTATGGCAAACGGGCCAAAGGTCATGGTGCCGCCGGCCGAGACATTGATGGCCAGCGCGGCCGTCAGGCTGCTGTTTTGCACGAAGTTGTTGGCCGCATTCAGCGTGATGCCGCCGGCAAAAGAGGTCAACGGGCCGTTGAGGGTCATATTGCCCGAACTGGTGAGGTTGGTCGCCGTCAGCGTGATGTTGTTGTTGGCGCTGATGCCGCTGCTGCCGATCGTCAGGGGACTGTTGGCCGTCATCGTCACGGCGCCGGCGTTGGCCTGCACCAGCCCGGAGGTGCTGATGCCGCCCGTATCGACGAGCGTGATGTCGCCGTTGGCCGCGCTGATGCCTTGCACGTCGAGCACGCCCACGTTCGTCAATTCAATGTTGCCCGTTCCCGTGTTCGTTGCCTTGAAACTGCCAATCCGGTTGCCCGCATCGTTGAGCAAGGTGCCACTTGCAGACTGGGTTCTCAGCAAGCCCGTGCTGACCAACCCAGCGCTTTGCGTGATGCCACCCGTCGGCGCAGCAAGACTGATCGACGCGCCCTGGATCGATCCCACGCTTAGATTGCCCGCGCTCTGTGTGATCGTGACTGGTCCACCCAGCGCGATGGTGCCCGCGGTCTGGGTGAATGCGCCGTTCACGCTGAGCGAACCGGCACCGCTGAGTGCGCCGCCGCTCTGGTTGTATTGGGGGGTGGTGAGGCTGCCCGCTATCGACAGGTTGCCGCCGGTCAGCGAGAAGCCGCCGGCGCTGGTGACGGACTGAAGACTGGTCGCCCCCACTGCGGCGTCATAGACAACCGAGACACCGGCCGGGATCGACACCGCCAGCACATTGGAGCCATCCGGCAAGGCGTCCCAATTGCCTGCATTGCTCCATTGGCCACTGCCGCTGGCGGTCCAGGTGGACAGGGGCCGCACGGTGATCGTGCCAGTTGCCGTGCCGGAGCTGACGCTGTAGTTGGCGCCGCCATTGCCGTCGTTGAGGCTGTAGCCACTGACACGCAAGGTGCTTGCGTTCGCGCCGAGCACGTTCTTGCTCGCAAAGGCCTGCGTTGCACCCGTCACGCTATCGCCGCCAAGCAGCGCACCCACGCTGACGACAGCGGTCGAACCCGTGCCGCCATCGTAGACCTTGCTGTCGGTCACCGCATTGATCACCAACGCGGCCGGTGTGATCGTGCCCGTTGCCGTGCCGGCGCTGACGCTGTAGTTCGCGCCACCATTGCCGTCATTGACGCTGTAGCCGCTGACACGCAAAGTGCTGCCGCTCGCGCCGAGCACGTTCCTGCTGGCGAAAGCCTGCGTCGCACCGGTCACGCTATCGCTGCCGAAGAGCGTGCCCACGCTGACGACGCCAGTCGAGCTTGTGCCGCCGTCATAGACCTTGCTATCGGTGACGGCATTGATCGCCAACGCTGCTGGTGCGATCGTGCCCGCTGCCGTGGCGCTGGTGACGCTGTAGTTGGCGCCGCCGTTGCCGTCGTTGACGCTGTAGCCACTGACATGCAAGCTGCTGCCATTGATGCCAAGCACATTCCTGCTGGCGAAAGCCTGCGTCGCACCGGTCACGCTGTCGCTGCCGAACAGCGTGCCCACGCTGACCACACCTGGGGAGTTCGTGCCGCCGTCATAGACCTTGCTATCGGCAACTGCATTGATCGCCAGCGCCGCCGGTGTGATGGTGCCCGTTGCCGTGGCGCTGCTGACGCTGTAGTTGGCGCCACCGTTGCCGTCGTTGAGGCTGTAGCCACTCACGAGCAAGGTGCTGCCATTGGCGCCGAGCACGTTCTTGCTGGCGAAAGCCTGCGTCGCACCGGTCACGCTGTCGGTGCCGAACAGCGTGCCCACGCTGACCACACCCGCCGAGCTCGTGCTGCCGTTATAGACCTTGCTATCGACAACCGCATTGATCGCCAGCGCCGCCGGTGTGATGGTGCCCGTTGCCGTGGCGCTGCTGACGCTGTAGTTCGCGCCGCCGTTGCCATCGTTGAGGCTGTAGCCACTCACGAGCAAGGTACTGCCATTGGCGCCGAGCACGTTCTTGCTGGCAAAGGCCTGCGTCGCGCCGGTCACGCTGTCTGTGCCGAACAGCGTACCCACGCTGACGACGCCGGCCGAGCTGGTGCTGCCGTTGTAGACCTTGCTGTCGGTGACCGCGTTGATCGCCAGCGCCACCGGGGTGATCGTGCCTGTGGCCGTGGCGCTGGTGACACTGTAGTTGGCGCCGCCGTTGCCATCGTTGATGGTGTATGCGCTCACAAGCAAAGTGCTGCCATTGCTACCGAGCACGTTCTTGCTGGCAAAGGCCTGCGTCGCGCCCGTCACGCTGTCGGTTCCGAACAGCGTGCCGACACTGACAATGCCGGTCGAACTGGTGCCGCCGTCGTAGACCTTGCTGTCCGTAACCGCGTTGATGACCAGGCTTGCCGGTGTCACCGTGCCGATGGCGCCGCTGGCACTGGCCTGATAACCATAAACGGGCTTGCCAGCACTGTCGGTCACGCCCGACACGAACATGCCACTCGCATTGACAACTTTTGCAGAAGCGACGTTTGCATCCAGCAGAGCCCCCACTCCGCCCGAAATTGACGCGCCGCTCAGGACATCGCCATAGCTGGCCCCGGAAATCGAAGTGAAAGTCGCCCCGGTCAGGCTGATGCCCAGCCCACTGTCATAGACCTTGGACAGCTTGCCGCTCAAGGTGGCGCTCAGGGTCGGCGCCACGCTGTACATCAGCCCGTTGCCACTGCCCAGCGGCGTGGTCGGTGTCGGACTGTGGGAAGTGTTGTATTGCGAAAAGTCGGGAGCGCAGCCGCTAGTCGGCCCGCAACCCACGACCGTCGTTGGATTGGGCGCCCAGACCAGCCAGCGACCATTGGGCGCGGAAACCGTGCCGCCATAGCCAGAGACGGTTCCGCTCTTGAAACCTGTTGCGGTCAGCACGTCGATATTCCCTGCGCTGGAGACAATCTGAGCAACATTGCCCGCTGTGGCATCGAGGTACACGCCGCCGGTCTGCGCCGTGAGCGCTATGTCGTTGGCAGCCTGGACGTAGGCTGACGTCGAACCCGCGGCGATGCGGATGTCTCCTGCAGCGGTCAGCGAAATGTTGGTGGCACCACTGACTTGCCCGACGTTGATGGTGGCGTCGTTGGTCACAGTCAGCGTACCGGTATCGGCCGACGAGTTGACATTCAACAACAGGGCAGCCCCGCGGTTGCGAATCGTGATCGGATTCAGTGCTTGACCGGTTGTTGCATACACCATGTTGTTGTCGACATCCAACTGCGCAACCTGGGTATCGATCTCGATGGCGCCCGGCCCGCTATCGGCATTGCTCGCCACCAGACTGGCGTAGTTCGCCTTGATGTTGTTGCTGACCGCCGTGTTGCCGTCCGTGATGTTCTGGCCCGCCACGACATAGACCGATCCTGCACTGCCAGCATCCAGCAATCCCAACTGAACGCTGCCGCTGCTCGCTGTGTAAGTGATGGTGCCGCCGGACGACTGGGATTGGGTCGCGCCATTCATGGTCAGATCGGTACCGGCGGTCACCGAGATGGCGCCGCCTGCGGTGCTGAGGTTGCCGGTCTGCGTGATCGACCCGGCGCCCGTCACCGTGACAACGCCACCGCCATAACCCGTCACACTCGGTATGGCGGAATTGCTGACAACACGCAGATTGAAATCAAGGTCGTTGTTGAAAGTAATGTTGCCAGAACCCGAATTGGTCGCGGTCAAAGAACCGACCTGGTTCGCTTCAGGTAAATTGATTCCCCCGACGGCGCTGACGCTCAGGCTTGCGGCACTGATGGTGGCACCCGCGTCCTGCCCGATCGTGCCGAGCCCGGACAGCAGCGCGGCACCGGTGCCACCACCGACCGTGATGCCGTTGATGCCATTCGTGCAACAACCATCACCGTCAACGGTGACGAAAAATGAACCGGCGCTGTTGAACTTGAAAGAGTTGCCGGTCACATTGGCGGCAAGGTATTGCACGCTGTTGGGCGCAAGCGAAAGATCGACCGTGCCGGCGTTGCCGACCACCAGATAGGGGGCCGTAATGGTTCCGGAACTGGCCTGGCTGATCGCCCCAGTGGCCCCGGCGTCAAGATACACGACATTGGCGGCGTCGATGGCAGCATTGAACGTCTGATTGCCGCCACTGAGCAGAGACAGGTCCGACGCGCTTGCGCTAAGCGGACCGTTGACTACGATATTGCCCGCGCTCTGCAGTGTCGTGGTGAGCGCAACGGCTGCCGGAATAGTCGCGCCGCCTGCCACGATCTCGATGTCGCCCGATGATGCAGAGCCAATGCTCAAGCTGCCGTTGTAGGTGTTGGGGGTCATTGCCACGTGGTTGAGCGAGGCATTGCTCAATCCAAGAACACCCGGACCGTTCAGATCGCTGGTCCCTCCCAGCTTGATCGCAGTGCCGGCGGTTGACGGCTGCAGCACGACGGCTGGATAACCGGTGATGTCCGCAGCAATGGCCATGTTGTCCGCAGTCAGCGTCACATTGCCGTAGTACCTGGTATTGATCGCGTTCGCAATGGTCAGGCGCGTGTCTTGCGGCACCTGTGTAATCGTTGCGCCAGACCAGGAGTCGAGTCCGCTGGTCGGCGCGGTAGGCAAGCCAACAGTACCAATCGTCAATCCGCCGAGCGCCCAGTTCTCCAGCGTGATGGAGCCGACGGGTGCGCTGGCTGCAAAAGTGCCGACCTTGTTGACCCCCGGCAGGCTGACGTCGCCGCTCACGCTGGCGGCCGCTTCGAGCTGATTGACCTCGATTGCCGCCGTGCTCTGGATGCCGGTTTTGGACAACAGCGACAGGCGTGCATTGGCGCCCGTGATATTGGCGTTGATCTTGATATTGGCATCGGCGTTGAGGGTCAATGCGTTGGCGTTCGACCAGGTCACCGGTGACACCACCGAGATCACACCCACACCGCCACCATAGCCAGAGGCGTTAGCGGTGCTGACAAGGACACTGTTGTTGGCCAGATTGCTCTGCAAGGTGCTGGTTGTCAGCAATGAATCGGTCGCAAAACCGGTCGCCTGGAATATCAGCGGGCCGGACCCATTGGCGGAGCTATCGGTCCCCGTCATGCCGGCTGCGGTCGCTGTGGTCTGGTCGGCAGCGATATAGATGTTGGTCGGGTCCAGCAGCCAGGTTCCAGCTTCGCCGCGCGCTGCCGAGGTATTGACAAGGAGACCGTTGGGATCGAGATAACGGTGACCGGACGTTTCCACGAACCCGCCATTGCCGCCTTGCTCACCACCACGGGCCGAGATACTGCCATAAGCCCGGGTCGTATCGTCCGCCCAGACAACCACCTTGCCGCCGTCGCCATTGCTCGTGGCATCGGCCTTGATCGATGCCTGCGGACCGAAGTAAGTTGCGTTGGCGTTCTGGATGTCAGGGTTCTTGCCCTGGTAGTCGCCCCCGATTCGAACCGTGCCGCCGCCTTGCGCGCCCGAGACGTCGATCACCGCCTGGTCCGTGACGGCAACCCGGTTGCCCAGCACGTCGACCATGCCACCGGCTGTGCCTGTCGCTTCAATCCGGCCGGCTCCTTCAACGTACGCGTCTGCGGCGGCCTTGAGCACTACCTTGCCACCGTCCAGGCTGGCAGTGGTCGCCTGGATCACGCCGCTGTGCTTGAGCGTGCCGGCAAAGATGCCCACCGCATCGCCCTTCAATGTGCCCAGGTTCAGCGCAGCATCGGTCGGCGCCTGCACCTGCAGGCTGATGCCTTCCAGACCACGGCCCGTGATTTCGATCTGGCGCCCGGCGGCCAGAATCGTGCTGCCGTTGGGCGCCTGAATCAGCGCCTCCCTGCCGGTGTCAATGCTGCTGCCCAGCAGAACAACATCGCCGCTGCGCGCCAGCACGCTGCCCTGCACCGAGACAGCGGCCGCCGACGCCGTGCCGTCGCCAAAGCGCTGGCGCCCGGCCAGGGCATCGGCGTCGCTCATGCGCAGCGACGATGCGGTAAAGCCCGCCGTGTCCACGACCGCCCCGGCACCCACGGTGATGCCCGACTGGTTCACGAGCACCAGGTTGCCATTGCTGCCCAGCGTGCCGAACAGCAGCGACGGGGTATTAGTCACGACACGGTTGATCGAGGTACTGCTCGCAGTGGGTTGCTGGAAATAGGTCGTGCTGCCCGCGGGTATGGAAAAGCTCTGCCAGTTGATTGCCGAGTAGTTGCCCCCGGCGCCGTTTTGTGTCGTCACCGTGAGCTTGTTGCCCTGATTGACGAGCGTGGCCTGGCCAACGATGGCGACCGCGCCGCTCGGATTGGCCAGGGTCGCCATCGGCGCAGCGCCCCAGGCGATGGCGATACCGAGTGCGAGCGCAAGCCGGCGCAGCACCGGCGCGCCCGACGCGTCAACACGAATTCTTGCTGTGCCACCCTTGCCGCCAGCACCCGAGCAGATCTCCGCGACGGCGACCATGACGCCCAGGGTCGGATTCCAGATGGTGCGAAAGACATGGTTCAGCGAAGCACGACGCGACATGATGCAACTCCTGGAGGCGGTCGTACTCCCATAAGACCACGGACTTTTTTTGATTACAACACAGGCCCCCCTGGGATGTATAGCCCTTGTTGCTGCTTCGCTTCAGCCCAGCAAAGCTTGCAAGGTTTGCCGGATGAATCCCGCAGCGTCCAAGGATTCAGGGGCGGGACACTGCGCCTGGACCTGAGCGGCGCACCGTCCGATCGCCGGGTCTGAATTCAGGACGGCAACTTCTTTCGCAAAACCGCCCTGGTCCTGGTAGGCCATGACGGCACCGCCCTGTGCGACCAGGTTCATCGCTGCAAACAGGTGCTCCTGGTGCAGTGGTATCAGCAACTGCGGGATGCCGGCGCGCACAAACCAGGCCAGCGTGCTGTGGTTGCCGTGGTTGACGACCCACGCCGCCTGCCCGGCCACCGCCGACAAGTCCATCAACTGATCGGTGAATTTCATGTGCGCGCCGCTATAGGCGTCGCGCAGTGCCGGCGACAAACCGCGCACATGCAGCAGCGCACACACCTGGGCCGATCGCAAGTCCTGCAGCAGTCGTTCCAACGACGGGAACGTGATCAGGTAGCCAAACACCTTGGGGCCCGCCCCCGGCGGCCACTGCGGCGCTGTCCGGGCCTTCAGCGGTTCAACGCCGAGATAGCGCTGACCCGCTCGCTGGCCAAAGTGATCGAGCACCGGTAGGGTCATCAGGAATTGCGCGTCGGCCTGCGCATAAATCTCGCACAAGGCCGAAAGCGGCGCTGAGTCCAGGCGCGCCAGCGCGCGGTTGACCACAGTCAGCAGAACGCCATCATCGGCGCGCAGGCCTTCCATCACCTCGGGCGTACGCGGCGTCGTGATGAACGGGGCAAATGCCGCTGACGGCTCAGGCGGCAGCGGCGGAATGGCAAACCCGTTGCCAACCAGGATCTTCTTGAAGCCATAGGAACGCGCGGCAATCAGGGCGGTCGGGCTGTGCTCGAACACGGCCAGCGCAGGCCCGACCAGATCGAACAGCGAGCGCCAGGCGCGCAGGTAGCTCTCCAGTTCATCGACACCGGAAAAGCACTGGCGCGCCATCAGGTGGGTGTAGCTTGGGACCGCCGATTGGTCTGCAGCCTGCGCATTCTGTTTGAACGGTGCCTGCAAACAGGTGATCGGAAGGTCGCCCAGCACGGACACAATGCGGTCCAGTTGGCGCGCGGCAAGATAAACCTCGTGCCCGAGCTGGATCGCCACCTCGATGGGCAGGCGCAAATGGCTCAGATGCCCGAGGTCGGAGCCCAGTTCCCACACGCACAGGATGCGGGCCATGGTCGTGAACTCAGGGCGCGCAGCGCATGCGTCACCTACACCAGCACGCGCTCGATGCCGCCCGCGTTGGCGCGCTTGACGTAGTCGGGCAGCCACTGCTCGCCCAGGATCTGGTTCGCCATTTCGACGACGATGTAGTCGGCTTCCAGCAAACCGTTTTGCAAGTCCTCGCCAAAGCGGCTCAGGCCCTGCAGGCAAGCCGGGCAGGAGGTCAGCATCTTGATGTTCGCCTTGGCATCGAGCCCGCCGAGTTCGCGCAGTTGCAGTTCGCCCTTGCGAATCTCCTCTTCCTTGCGAAAGCGCACCTGGGTCGATACGTCCGGGCGATTGAGTGCGAGCGTGCCCGATTCGCCGCAGCAGCGCTCGGACTGGATCACCTTGTCGCCCAGCAGGGCGCGCACGGTCTTGATCGGCTCCTGCAGCTTCATCGGGCTGTGACAGGGATCGTGGAACAGGAAGGATCCCGCATCGGGCAAGGTAATTCCCTTTTCCAGCAGGTACTCATGAATGTCGATGATGCGGCTGCCGGGGAAGATCTGGTCGAACTCATAGCCCTGCAACTGGTCGTAGCAGGTGCCGCAGCTCACGACCACAGTCTTGATGTCGAGGTAGTTCAGCGTATTGGCCACGCGGTGGAACAGCACGCGGTTGTCGGTGATGATCTTCTCGGCCTTGTCGAACAGGCCGCTGCCGCGCTGCGGGTAACCGCAGCACAGATAGCCCGGCGGCAGCACGGTCTGCACGCCCGCGTGCCAAAGCATGGCCTGCGTCGCTAGGCCAACCTGGCTGAACAGGCGCTCCGAGCCGCAACCGGGGAAGTAGAACACGGCCTCGGTCTCAGCGTTCGTGGTCTGCGGGTCGCGGATTATCGGAACGTAATCCTTGTCTTCGATGTCGAGCAGCGCGCGCGCCGTCTTCTTGGGCAGGCCACCGGGCAACTTCTTGTTGACAAAGTGGATGATCTGCTCCTTCAGCGGCGCCGTGCCGACCGTGGCGGGCGGTGCCTTGGTCTGCCGGCGCGAAATGACCTTGAACAGGTCCGACGCAAGACGTTGCGCGCGGATCGCCACGTTCACCATGACCGAACGCGCCAGGCGAATCGTCTCCGGGCTGGTCGCGCTGAGCATGAACATGGCCGCCGCACCCGCCGGACGGAACGTCTTCTTGCCCATCTTGCGCAGCAGGTTGCGCATGTTCATGGTGACATCGCCGAAGTCGATCTTCACCGGGCACGGCGACAGGCACTTGTGGCAGACCGTGCAATGGTCGGCCACATCCTCGAATTCCTGCCAGTGCCGGATCGAAATGCCGCGGCGCGTCTGCTCTTCGTAGAGGAAGGCCTCGACCAGCAAGGAGGTGGCCAGGATCTTGTTGCGCGGGCTGTAGAGCAGATTGGCACGCGGCACATGGGTGGCGCAAACCGGTTTGCACTTGCCGCAGCGCAGGCAGTCCTTCACGCTGTCGGCAATGGCGCCGATGTCGCTTTGCTGCATGATCAGCGACTCGTGCCCCATGAGGCCGAAACTCGGCGTATACGCGTTGGTCAGATCGGCGCGAAGGTCCGGCGCCGATGGCGTCAGTGTGGCGACATGGCGCAGCAGCTTGCCTTTGTTGAAGCGTCCGTGCGGATCGATCCTGGCCTTGTATTCCGTGAACGGGCGCAGTTCTTCATCGGACAGGAACTCGAGCTTGGTGATGCCGATGCCGTGCTCGCCCGAGATCACACCGTCGAGCGAGCGCGCCAGCGCCATGATGCGTTTGACGGCACCGTGCGCCGCCTGCAGCATCTCGTAATCATCACTGTTGACGGGGATGTTGGTGTGCACATTGCCGTCGCCGGCGTGCATGTGCAGCGCCGCCCAGACCCGCCCCTTGAGCACGCGCTGGTGCACCGCGTCGCACTCGGCCAGGATGGCCTCAAATGCGCCGCCACTGAAGAGGTTTTGCAAGGGCGCGCGCAATTGCATCTTCCAGCTCGCGCGCAGGCTGTGGTCCTGCAACTGAACAAACAACGGATCCACATCGCGCAACCAGCCCTGCCAGAGGCCGCGCACCTCGGCAATCAGGGCCAGCGCCTGCGCCACGCGATCTTCGAGCAACTCGGCTGGCGGGATCTGGCTGGCGTCGTCGTTCTTGCCCAGCGGCAGATTGCCGCTGGCAAAAAACTCTTCCAGCGCGTCGCACAACGCAATCTTGTTGCGCAGGCTCAACTCGATGTTGATGCGCTCGATACCGTCGGTGTATTCGGCCATGCGCGGCAGCGGGATCACCACGTCTTCGTTGATCTTGAAGGCGTTGGTGTGGCGCGAGATCGCGGCCGTGCGCTTTCGGTCGGCCCAGAACTTCTTGCGCGCGTCCGGCGCGATGGCGATGAAACCCTCGCCACTGCGCGAATTGGCAATGCGCACCACTTCGGAGGTGGCGCGCGCCACGGCATCCGCGTCGTCACCGGCAATGTCGCCCACCAGGACCATCTTGGGCAGGCCGCCACGGCGCGACTTGGTGGCATAACCAACCGCCTTCAGGTAGCGGTCATCGAGATGCTCTAGGCCCGCGAGCAGGACGCCGCTGCGCGCCGCTTCGGCGAACATGAAGTCCTTGATCTCGACAATGCTGGGTACGGCGTCGCGGGCGTTGCCGAAAAATTCCAGGCAGACCGTGCGCGTATGCTGCGGCATGCGGTGCACGACCCAGCGCGCGCTGGTGATCAGGCCATCGCAGCCTTCTTTCTGGATGCCCGGCAGGCCGCTGAGGAACTTGTCGGTCACATCCTTGCCCAGGCCCTCCTTGCGAAACGCGGTGCCGGGGATGTCAAGCCGCTCGGTGCGCAGCAGCGTCTTGCCGTCGGCCTTGAAATACTTCAGCTCGAAACTGGCCAGTGCCGCGTCGTGGATCTTGCCCAGGTTGTGTTGCAGCCGGGTCACCTCCAGCCACTCGGCCTGCGGTGTCACCATGCGCCAGCTTGCCAGATTGTCCAGCGCCGTCCCCCACAGCACGGCTTTCTTGCCCCCGGCGTTCATCGCGATGTTGCCGCCGATGCAGGAGGCTTCGGCTGAAGTCGGGTCCACCGCGAAGACATAGCCGCCGCGCTCGGCGGCGTCCGACACGCGCTGGGTCACAACGCCGGCTTCGGTCCAGACCGTTGCCACGGGACGATCCAGCCCCGGCAGCGTGACCATCTCGACTTCCGTCATGGCTTCGAGCTTTTCCGTGTTGATGACAACACTGTTCCAGGTCAGCGGAATCGCGCCGCCGGTGTAGCCGGTGCCGCCGCCGCGCGGAATAATCGTCAGCCCGAGCTCGATGCAGCCCTTGACCAGACCGGCCATCTCGGCTTCGCTGTCGGGCGTCAGCACGACAAATGGATACTCGACGCGCCAGTCGGTCGCGTCCGTCACATGGCTGACGCGTGACAGGCCGTCGAACTTGATGTTGTCCTTCGCCGTCAACCGGCTCAGCAGGCGTTGGGCCTTGCGCCGCAAGGCCGCCACTTCGACAAAAGCCGCGTTGAAGGCCAGCACTGCCTTGTCAGCCGCAGCCAGCAACTCGCCGACCATGGCATCGCGTTCCGGATCGGCCCCGGGCGTGCGCCGCTTCTGCACCTCCGAGAGGCGATGCTGCAAGGCCTCGACCAGCATCTGACGCCGCTTCGGGTTGTCGAGCAAATCGTCCTGCAGATAGGGGTTGCGCTGCACCACCCAGATGTCGCCGAGCACTTCGTACAGCATGCGCGCCGAGCGCCCGGTGCGCCGTTCTTCGCGCAGGCGATTGAGCAACTCCCAGGCGCCAGCGCCAAGCAGGCGGATGACAATTTCGCGATCGGAAAACGAGGTGTAGTTGTAGGGAATTTCCCGAATACGGGCGTGTTCCTGCGGCGAGTGCACTGGCGTACCAGGCAATGAATGGAGCTGGGTCGGGACGTTCATCGGGTTAGGGATATTACCGCAGTGCAGCATTCACCTGCGGCACGGGTGGGAACTTGCGGCCAGCATGCGTGAGTCCACTGCCTGGGCACTTTCCAACCAAAGTTCAGACCAGCCACAGCAAAGGCAGCAAACCCAGAACTGAGAGACCAATCAACAGGCATGCGCTTTGAATGCCTGCCGCCCGCGGCGACAGGAAGTAGGCATAGGCACCTTTGGCCACGTTATTGCTGGCGGCCGCAACCAGTATCCCAATCGCTGCGACCGACACCGGCGTGACGGTCCCGGAAGCCTGCGTCATTCCCATGATGAAGGGGTCGATATCCGCAACACCCATCATCGCCGACAGCGTATAGACCCCAGCGCGCCCGAGGTAGACCGCGGTGAGATGGGTCGCGATCAACATGGCAAGAAATAGCAAGGTAAAGAGCAACGCCGCGCGCAGTTCAAGCGGGTTGCGCGGCGCTGCCGGGTCCTGGATCACATCACTGCTTGCATCGCGCCGTTGTGCCCACATCCATCCGGTGCCAATTGCCAAGACCCCTAATACAAGGAATGAAGGCCCAAGCGCACTCATCAGTTCCCGATTGAACAAAGCCAGCAGAATGGCCAGCCGCAGGTACATCACGCCCGATGCAATCAGGATGCCACCGGAGAACAGATGGGGCAGGCTCTCCTTGGCCGACCGCTTGGCGAGCACCACGGTGGTCACGGTCGATGAATAGGCGCCGCCCAGGACGGAGGCCAGTATCACGCCACCCTGCCCTTTGGACAGCTTCTGAATGACATAGCTGCCATAGGAAACCGCACTCACCGCCACAACCACCAGCCAGGTCTTGAACGGATTGATCTGGAACTGGCTGTAGGCCTCGTTGGGCAGGACGGGCAGAATCACCGCCGTCAGCATCAGGAATTTGGTGAAAGTGACCACATCTTCAGGCGCGATGCGCCGGGCCAGTCCTTCCAGACCCCCTTTGAGTTCAAGCAGCAGCATGCTGACCACGCCCAGCGTCGTGGCCATCCACAAATGCTGCTGAAAAACCAGTGCGCCGATCAGGTAGGTGATGAGGCCAGCCAGTTCGGTCGTCAGTCCGACCAATTCGCCCGTGACCAGTTTGTGCCAGTACGACAGCAAGAGGAATCCGGAAACCGCGATGAATCCAAGGGCCAGCGGCAGGATCTGGCTCCCCGACACGGAAGCCATGGCGTAGCCGATCAGCCCGATCAGCGGGAAGGTGCGAACGCCGCCAAACACATAAATTTCGGCGACGGCCTTCTTTCCCTCTCTCTCAAGTCCGATCAAAAAAGAGAGAAACAGGACCAACAGGATGTTCTGCGCTTGCGGCGGCAGCCAATCGCTAAGTGCCATGGACATGGTCAATTATCTCTCCCATTTCGCAGCCAGAACCGCACTGCTTCGCCTAGATGCCCGTGGCCTGCGCCATCAGGGCTCGCCAGCGCCGATAGCGCGCCTGCAGGGCCGCATCGCGCTGCGCCGGGAAGACGTCTTCATGCGCGCCCTGGTTCCAATCCGCAGGACGCCCGCATGCCAGATAGGCGATGCCGCGCGCGCTCGCTTCCGGGTCGTCGCGCCGGTGCACCGGCAGTCCGCTGATGCACGCCAGGCGCTGGCACAAGCCATCGAGCAAGGAGACCCCACCGCTGATGCGGATGCGCTGCGCGGCGGGAACATACTGGTTCATGTGATCGATATTGGCCTGCAGCAGGAAGGCAATGCTCTCAACCACGGCCACGACCTTGAGCCAGGGCTCGGCCTCACCGACAAAGCGCGATTCAAATTCAGGCTGCCAGAAGGGCCCGCCCAGCCCGGCAATGCCGTTGAGAAACAGCGGCGGCTCCTCGGGCCGTGCCAGCCATTGCGGCAGCTGGTTCGCCAGCTGGTCGATGCCAAACTCCTTGCGGACCCATTCGAGCGCCGTACCGGCGCCGTTCACATTGCCTTCGACCATGTAGACGTGGATGCCGCTGTCGTCGAGGATGATGCCGGTCAACTGGCGCGGAACCTGGCCGGGGAAATCGGTGAGTGCGCGTTGCACAAAGGCGCTGGTACCAATGTTGATGTAGGCCGCATCCGCTTCCGGCCAGCCAAAAGCGAAGACCGCCGCCGACTGGTCACCATTGACCGCCGTCAGCGGGATGGCCGCGCCCGCCAGGTCCAGCGTTCCCCAGGCATGGCAGGTCGGCACGCTCTGTGGCAAAAAACCTTGTGGCAGCCCGAACAGCGCGAGCAGTTCCGGGTCCCAGTCATGCGTGCGCAGGTTCCACAACTGGGTGCGCGCGGCGCACTGCGGGTCCGCCAGGAAGGGCCGCTCGGCGCACAGGCGAAACACAACAAAGCTCGCCATCGGGCCCCAGCACAGGGTCTGGTTCTCGAGCGCGGCACGCACCGCCGGCAGATGGTCCAGCGCCCAGCGCAGTTTGGTGGCGCCGTAGTGCGGCGAGAGAAAAAGACCGGTTTTGCGATGCACGCTATCGGCGTGCGGTTGCAACTGCTCGATCCAGGCGTGGGCGCGCCGGTCCTGCCAACTGAAGATCGGCGACAGCGGCCGGCCCGTGACCCGGTCCCAACAGACGGCACTGGAGCGCTGGCTGGAGAGCCCCGCGAACACCACGTCCTGCCGTCGCGGCCCCAAGGCCTGCAAGGCTTGCGTCGCCGCCACGCGCACCGAGTCCACGATCTCGTCGCCGTCCTGCTCGGCCCAATCCGCCTGAGGGTAGTTGATGCTGATGTTGGCCACGCCGCTGGAGAGCGTGCGCCCCAGTCGATCAAATATCAGCGCACGGCTCGCGTGCGTTCCCTGGTCAATGGCCAGAACCAGCGGGCTGGTCATGGCACCTATTCGTTCGTCCATGGCATGCCTTTCTAAAGACCAAGGGACTTCGCCGGCAGGCCCAGCGCCAGGCCCAAGAGCTGTGTGTAAAGCAAAGTGCGGATTGACGCATCGGCCGTCTCCGTTTGAGGCGGCTGAACCCCATCGAAGCGCAAATGGCAGTGCGGGCATGCGGTGCACATCACTTCGGCACCACTGGCCAGGGCATCGGCGATCTTAGCGCGCGTCATTTGCTCTGACAGCAGGGCGTTCGCGCCATGCAGCGGATCGCCACAGCAATCAAGCCGGAGCGGCCATTCGATGGGGGTCGCGCCCGTCAGGCGGATCAGGTCTTCAAAGATCGTCGGCGCCAGCGGGTTGTCAGAGCGCGCCACGTTGCTCGGGCGCAGCGTGTGGCAGCCATACTGGGCGGCGACACGCAATCCGGTGCGCGGCGCACGCACCGCGCCTGCCAGCGCGTCAACACCGACCACCCGGGCCAGCACAGGCAGGATGTGCTCGACCTCGACTGTGCCCGACCAGGCCAGCCCCTCGGCGGCCAGCGCCGTTGTGATGCGCACGCGCAGCGCCGCGTCCTCATCAAGTAAAGCGATCGCATGGCGCAGGGTGCCAAAGCAGCAGGCGCAAGGCGTCAACACGTTGAGGCCAACCCGCTCGGCCAGCCCCAAGTTGCGGGCAGCGGCCAGCACGAAGCCGTCGCGGCTGACACTGCGGGCGGGATAGCCACAGCAGTTGAAATCCAGTTCAACGAGCGTGACGCCCAGGTGCTGCAATACGGCACGGGTTGAAGCCGCGTAGGCCGGCAACCGGGATGGAATCTTGCAGCCCAGGAACAGCGCGTATTTCATGAAAGTTCCTTGTGACTTCGGACGGCGCCCAAGCGCTGGACGGCCAGCGTGCGCAGTTCAGCCATGATGTCGGCCACGCGTATGCCTTGCGGACAGTGCTCCTGACACTGGTAGCAGGTAGCGCAACTCCAGACCATGCGCGAACCCATTGCCAGGTCGCGCATTCCGAGCCGCAGCAGGTTCATCACCTTCTGCGGCGTCAGATCGACGCCGTAGGCGGGGTCTGTGCTGTATGCCACCACCGGGCAGACATTTGTGCAGGCCTGGCACTGCACGCAGCGCGAGAAACTGCTGCGATTTGCAGAGAGCGGCGCATCGCGTGCATCCGGATCGAAGAAACTGCGCGGCCAGAAATCGCGCTGCAGCGACTCGGCCCACGCCAGTGCCGGGCGTGCCTGCACCCACTGCGCCGGCGCCGTCAAGCCCGCTCGAGCGAGGTCGGCTCGCCCGGACTGCCACAGGTCGTCCAGATCCAGTCCCACCGGGCAGACGCTGGTGCAGCGTCCGCAGTCGGTGCAGCCGAAGGCGCCTTCGGCGGCCCGCCATGCCGCGTCCCCAGCGCCGGTGGTTAGGTGACCAGGCTGCAGCAAGCGACCACGGGTCAGCTCGCCGGTGGCGATCAGCTTGTGCGAGGGAAGCAGGTAGCGGTTGTCCAGATGACGCGCCAGCGGAGCCACCGAGCAGTGTGCATCGCAGATACCGCAGCCCACGCAAGCATCCAGAGCCAGTGCGCGCCGCACTGCGCGACCGGCGCCGGAGAGGGAGCGACCCAGCGCGGCGCCATTGACCAGCAAGCTGATCGGTGCCGCGAGCACGTGGTAAAAGCGCGTAAAAGGCAGGGTCGCAAGGCCGATGAAGCAGGCGAATACGTGAAGATAGAGCAGCCAGGTTGGCGCCTGCCCCGCGTCGAGCACGCGCGCCAGCGGGGCCAGCACGCGCGAGACCGGGTAGGAGACAAATGCGGATGCTGCGCCGGCATGGCACGTTTCACAATCTGCCTCATGCATGGCACGCCCTTGTCGCAACAAGTCAGGTGTGATCGGCGCCGTCAGATCATCAAACGCCACCCCGAACTCGCTGGCCCAGAACGCGCGCAGCGGTTTGAGTTCGGCCGGATCGGCACTGCCGTTGAACTCCTTGGCCATTCGGTAGAAAACCTGCGGTGAGACGATCTTGTCCGCTTCGAGCAGAAAGCCTGTCGCCAAGACAAAGCCCAGCAGCACGACGAAGGCCGCGTCCATCGGCCGGCGCATTGGCGCATGGAGTGTGTGCCGACGCCTTCGCCGCAATCCGATGAGGAAGAAGGCCAGTCCGACCACCACCATCGACCCGAACAGATTGCGCAGAAAGAGATACGGATTTCGAGTGGACTCGTAGCCCGTGAACATTTTCAGGGCCACAACAGCCGCGAGCGCGTGCATCAACAGCAAGCCCATGAAACCGACGAAGATCAGCAGGTGCGTCAACCAACGCGACTTGTCGCTGCGGTACAAGCGGCGCTGCAGCAGAACATCGAGAAACAGGGCAACGCCGACGTGAAATGCACGCCGTGTGAAGAGTGCGGCAGCAAAACCCCGCAGCAGCGCGCGCAAGCGAGGCACGAGCGTCAAGTCCCGCACATCCGGCCCGATGCGCAAGCGGTACCAGGTCGACATGCGCCAGAGCAGGCCCAGTGCGCACAGCAACAGCGATGTGTCCAAGGCGGCACGAAAGAGTGTGTTCGACATGATCCTAGGGCTTCTGTGTCTCACGCAACGGCTGCGCGACCTGCTCGATCGCCGCCCAAGCAGTCGCAATCGCGAGTCCCGAGCCGCACTTGGCGCGCATCCAGTCCTGATCGGCCAGGATGGAGCCAATCGCGAAGAGGCTCTTCCAAGCCGGTTTTCCAGTTGCATCGAGCGGCCGCCAGACCTCGTCCGTCCGCAAGCCGGCGCGGTTGATGGCGTGACCCGCCGGATCTAGAAAGTCGTCCTGGTGCCAGGCATCGCGCGCGCCGGGCTGCTGCACGGGCAAGCCGAGAATGCTCTCGCGCACCGACTGCCGATCGGCCATGAGTCCGTGCCCGCTGAAGCGCCCAGTGGCCAGCACCACCGCGCGGGCGCTGATGCGTTCGCCGCCGGGTAAGCCGTCGAGTTGCAGCAGCGCCGTGTCGTAGTCGAATGTCAGCGCGCGCACGCTGGAGAGTTGGCGCCGCGTTACGCCACGCGATGAGACAACGGACTCGAGGGCGCCCAGCAAACGCAGCCCGGTCACCGATGTCGGCATGGTTGGGATCTCGAACACCGGCACACCTAGGCCGGCTTCGAATGCCGCGTGAACTTCCCGCGATCGCGTCAGCCCCAGCAACGCCGGCAACCCGACCGCACGCGCATCCCCGAGCAGCGGTTTGATCAGCGCAATCGTGCGCTCGCGCGTTTCCCGCGTTTCCAGGGCGCGGGCCAGATGGACGGCGTAGACCTCGGGCACGGCTTCGAAGCCCGGAAAGTCGATGCGCTGATGACGCAGATCCGGCCAGTCATCGGCGAGCGTCGCGGCGATCTGGCGCGCACTGAACTCGCGCAGGCCGCGAAAGTCCACCAGCAGGCACGGTGGTCGCTGCGCCAGCGCGTCAACGCCCGCCACCATCGTCAGCGGCACGCCAAAGCTGGTCTTCACAGTACCGATCGAGGTGAGCAGGTTGCTGTTGCGATCACCGAGCGGCGCATACGCCAGTCCCGCAGAAGTCAGGGCGGCCACAAAGCTCTGGAAGGCCGTGCGAATGGAGGTCGGATCGACCCGTGCCAGCGGATGCCCGGGTTGCTCGCCTGCGAGTGCTGCCAGGGCATCGTAGGGCGATTGCCACAGGCGATGCTCTGCGACCGGATGCACGGCTAGAAGATCCAGCAGGCCACTGGCGAACAGGATGCCGCCGCCGCTGCCGACCTGAATGCATGACAGGCCCCGCTCGGCGGCAAACAGAGCCGCCGCCATGCCCGCCATGCCGGCACCGATGACGGCGACGTCGTAGCGCGTGGCCGCTGCACTGCTCACGGTCTGACCTCGCGCGCGACAGCGGCGAACAGCGCCGATTGACGCAACTCTTCACCGAACAGGCCGCAGTGCAGCGCCTCAGCCAGTTCGGCCTGTGCCAGTTGCTCGCCCCACAGGACAGGACGCTGGCCACGCCAGCGCTCGCTGAAGAAATCGACTATCTCGGCCAGACCCCGCTGCGCCTGGAAATCACCTGTTTGATAAAGATGCGCCACCGTGCGCAGGCCGCAGAAAGCGCCCTGGCAGGCACCTTTGCCGACGCGGCTCCGCAAGCCGATGTCAGTCAGTGTCGCTGTGTCGCCGGCCGCGCGCAGCGCAGCGTAGATGGCATCGACTGCGCTGCCCTGCACCATTTCGCATTCACACAGCAGCGTGTCATCCCCTTGATGGGCGCGCACCCATTCGCGCGCCGAGTGAGCCGGCTCGGTCCACGCACTCTCGGTTGCGTGCGGCAAGAGCGTCGTGGCCGTGAGGCAAGGCCGCTTCACGCCCAGGCGCCGGCAGACCAGATCGGCTGCGCGTTCGGCCATCAACCGGCAGGTCGTGAGCTTGCCGCCGGTAAGCGTCGCGAAATTGTCCAGACCGTGCGTCTCATGATCGATCAAGGCGAAGCCGCGCGAGACTACACGGCTGTCTGCTGTTCCAGCGGAGCCCAGCAGCGGGCGTATGCCGGCGTAGGCGCGGATAAAGCGCGCGCTCGCCAGCGCCGGCAGCATAGTCGCCGATTCGGCAATGATCAGATCGGCCTCGGCGGTCGTGGGGCGAATGTCTTCCAGCACGTCTACACGCGATGATGTCGTCCCGACGATGGAGACCGTGCCGCCGGGCATCATGATGTCACCGTTGCCGGGACGACGCAGGCGATTGATCACGCGACTGGCCATACGGGTGTGCGTGACCAACAGCGTGCCCTTGGCATACGTCATCGCGATCGACGCGCCGGCCAGCAGCGCAACTTCCCGCGCCCAGGCGCCAGCGGCATTGACCACCTGCTCGGCTTCGACCAGCACCTCATCGCCGCCTGTCAAAGACTGCAGGCGCACGACGCGAATGCGCCGACCCTCGCGCTCGAAGCCGATCACGCGCGTGCGCCGCATCAGCCGCGCGCCCAGTCTGCGCGCTTGCGCCATGCTCTCCAGCGAGAGCCGAAACGGGTCAATCGCCGCATCGGGCACCTCGAACACCGCGATCGCGCCCTCCGAGAGCGCTGGTTCCTGCTCGCGTGCGGCGGCGACATCAACCGCGCGCGCCGTGATGCCGGAGCGCGCGCAGTGCGCCGGGAAGTCGGCGATGTAGCGTTCGTCATCCCCTCGCACAGCCACGAAATAGCCGCCCGTGTCCTGGATCGTCTGCGCGGCCACGCGCTTGAGAATGTCCCCCTCGGCGCGGCACTCCATGGCCGCATCGGCGTCGCCCGACGCGTAACGCGCGCCGCTATGCAGCAGGCCATGGTTGCGCCCCGAGGCGCCAGCGTTGATGTCGCTCTTCTCGACCAGAATGCAGTCGACGCCGCGCAAGGCTAGGTCACGCGCCAGCGCGGTACCGGTGACGCCGCCGCCGATGATCAAGACCTGGGTCTGCATGACAGATGGGAAATTCAATGCCATTGGCGTGAGTCCAAGGGTGTCGCAGCACTGCGACGGCACAAGCATCGTTGAAACACTTGCACGGCTAGAGCATAGACACGTATGCCGCGGCGGCATTGATGCACGTCAATCGTGGACGAATGCATCCAGTCTTGTCAGGTCTGCTGTTTCGCGGTCGGCAACTTGCTGCGCCTGATTGGCTGAATGACGCGTGCGGTTTGCGAGGTGCATTTCTTCAGCCTCGTCCTGATGAAAACCCGGATGCGCTGCCACGAACAATGTGTGCTTAATCAACCTTTGCGCTTATTGGCTTGCTTTGGACGTCTTGTCGTCACAATCTGGCGCTATGCTTAGGTTTTTCCACGAAGGAGATGATATGAATTTCAAGATTGCTGCCGTTGCCCTCGCAGCCGCTTTTACCGTATCGGCCCAGGCCCAGACCGAAATCCAGTGGTGGCACTCGATGACCGCTGTCAACGGCGAATGGGTCAACGACCTAGCCAAGAATTTCAACGCCAGCCAGAAGGAATACAAGGTAGTCCCGACTTACAAGGGTAGCTATGCCGAATCCATGACGGCCGCAGTCGCAGCGTTTCGCGCCGGCAATGCACCCAACATCCTGCAGGTGTTTGAAGTTGGCACCGCGACCATGATGGCCAGCAAGGGCGCCATCGTGCCGGTTGGCCAGGTGATGAAGGACGCCGGCTACAAGTTTGACCCCACGGTCTATGTTTCTGCCGTGGCCGGCTATTACACGGCGCCCAACGGCCAGATGCTGAGCTTCCCGTTCAACAGCTCGACCACGATTTTCTACTTCAACAAGGACGCGTTCAAGGCCGCCGGCATCGATACCGCCAAGCCGCCGACCACCTGGCCTGAAGTGGCGCTGGCCGCGGCCAAGCTCAAGGCCAGCGGTCACAAATGCCCGCTCACCATCGCTTGGCAGAGCTGGACCCAGTTGGAGAGCTTTTCGGCCTGGCACAACGTCGAATTTGCGAGCAAGTCCAACGGCTTGGGCGGCATGGATGCGCGCCTGAAGGTGGACTCGCCGCTGCATGTGCGCCATATTGAAAACCTCGCCAACATGGCCAAGCAGGGTCTGTTCATTTACAAGGGCCGTGAAAACGTGCCTGAGGCGACCTTCATTTCTGGCGAATGCGCGATGATCACGACCTCGGCCGGTTTCTACGGCAACGTCGCCAAGAACGCCAAGTTTGATTACGCCCTGGCTACCCTGCCCTATTACCCGGACGTGCCCGGCGCACCGCAAAACACGGTCATCGGCGGCGCCAGCCTCTGGGTCATGGCCGGCAAGAAACCAGCCGAATACAAAGGTGTAGCCGACTTCTTCAACTACATCTCCAGCCCTGAGGTGCAGTCCGCCAGCCACAAGCGCACCGGCTACCTGCCGATCACCACTGCAGCCTACCAGTTGACTGAAAAATCCGGCTTCTACAAGGAGAAGCCCGGTACCGACATTGCGGTACAGCAAATGATCCGCAAGGTGACCGACAAGAGCCGTGGCATCCGTCTGGGCAACTATGTGCAGATCCGCCAGATCGAGGATGAAGAACTGGAACAGGTCTGGAGCGGCAAGAAGTCGGCCAAGGAAGCACTGCAGGCGATTGTGAAACGGGGCAACGAACAGCTGGAACGTTTCGAAAAAGCCAACAAGTAGGTCCTGAACACGTCTAGAAAGGTGGCCGGCTGGCCATGCCAGCCCCGTTATGGAAAAACGCGTCCAGTTCCGAGCACCACTGCTGCCCTGGCTGCTGATCGCGCCACAGGTGCTGGTGATCAGCGTATTTTTTTTCTGGCCGGCTGCGCAGGCATTGCTGCAGTCCTTTCAGATTGAGGACGCGTTCGGCATTTCAACTCAGTGGGTTGGAATGGAAAATTTCAACCGCCTGTGGAATGATGCCAGCTACCTGACGTCTTTCAAGACCACCGCCATTTTCTCGCTGCTGGTCGCGGTACTGGGTATCGGCCTGTCCCTGATTCTCGCGATTTTTGCTGATCGCGTCATCAAGGGCGCCATGTTCTACAAGACCATGTTGATCGTGCCCTATGCCGTGGCACCGGCGGTCGCCGGCGTGTTGTGGATCTTCATGTTTTCGCCTTCTCTGGGCGTCGTGTCCTATGGCTTGGGGAAATTGGGCATTGACTGGAACCACCTGCTCAATGGCAGCCACGCCATGACGCTGATCGTGATGGCCGCCGTCTGGAAGCAGATCTCCTACAACTTTCTGTTCTTCCTGGCCGGTCTGCAGTCGATCCCGAAGTCCCTGATCGAAGCGGCGGCCATTGACGGGGCCAAGGCGTGGCGCCGCTTCTGGACGATTCAGTTTCCGCTGCTGTCGCCCACCACCTTCTTCCTGCTCGTCATCAACATGATTTATGCCTTCTTCGACACGTTTGCCATTGTCGATGCCACGACGCACGGCGGACCGGGGCAAGCGACGTCGATCCTGGTCTACAAAGTCTATTACGACGGCTTCAAGGCCATGGACCTGGGCGGCTCGGCGGCTCAGTCGGTTGTGCTGATGACGATCGTGATCGCCCTGACCGTGGTGCAGTTCCAGTTTATCGAGAAGAAAGTGAACTACTGATGAGGCCTCCGCGCTTGGCACCTCACGAGGACTTACGTCATGGTTGAGCGCAGTCCCTTTCTGACGTTCCTGGGTCATGCCGTCATGATTTTGGGCGTCATCATCGTCGCCTTTCCGATTTACCTGGCTTTTGTTGCGTCGACCCACACGGCGCAGGAAATCGTGCAAGCGCCAATGCCAATGCTACCCGGCAGCAACATGTGGGAAACCTACCGCAAGGCGCTTGTCGGCGGTGGCTATGGTGCAGGATCCACCGCACCGGTTGCGCACATGATGTGGGTCAGCCTTGTGACAGCACTGATCATCACCTTTGGCAAGATTGCCATCTCCCTGCTGTCAGCCTTTGCCATTGTCTATTTCCGCTTCCCGTTCAAGAACTTCTTCTTCTGGGCCATCTTTGTCACGCTGATGCTGCCGGTCGAGGTGCGAATCGGTCCAACCTACAAGGTGGTGTCGGACCTCGGCATGCTCAACACCTACGCCGGGCTGACCATTCCTCTGATCGCCTCGGCCACGGCAACCTTTTTATTCCGGCAATTCTTCATGTCGGTGCCTGACGAGTTGGCGGAAGCCGCCCGCATGGACGGCGCCAGTCCGCTGCGCTTTTTCATCGACATCCTGATACCGCTGTCCAAGACCTCGATCGCGGCGCTGTTCGTGATTCAGTTCATTTACGGCTGGAACCAGTACCTGTGGCCGCTGCTGGCAACAACCTCGGAAAAGATGTACCCGGTGGTGGTCGGCATCAAGATGATGGTGGCCGGTGGCGACTCACAGAACGAGTGGAACGTGGTGATGGCAACCGCCCTGTTAGCCATGCTACCACCCGCGCTGGTCGTGATGCTGATGCAGAAATGGTTTGTCAAAGGGCTTGTGGACACAGAAAAGTAATATGTTTGCGGGACAGACCGAAGCGCAGCGGAACTCTGTCGCCAACTGAATAAAACTATGGCATCAATCACACTAAAAGAAGTCGTCAAATGCTACGGATCCGGCAAGACCGCGAACCAGGTGATCAATGGCGTCACGGCCGAAATCCTGACCGGCGAGTTCGTCGTCATTGTGGGCCCATCGGGCTGCGGTAAATCCACGCTGTTGCGCATGGTGGCCGGGCTGGAGGAAATCAGCAGTGGCGAAATATCAATTGGCGGGCGCGTCGTCAACGATCTCGAACCCTCCGAGCGCGACATCGCCATGGTGTTCCAGAACTACGCGCTGTACCCGCACATGAGCGTGTTCGACAACATGGCCTATGGGCTCAAGATTGCCAAGGTGCCGCTGGAGGAAATCAAGGCCCGTGTCGACAAGGCGGCCAAGATACTCGAAATCGGTCCGTTCCTGAACCGCAAGCCGCGCGAACTCTCGGGCGGCCAGCGCCAGCGCGTGGCCATGGGGCGCGCCATCGTGCGCCATCCGAAAGTCTTCCTGTTCGATGAACCGCTGTCCAACCTCGACGCCAAACTGCGCGCGCAGACCCGTATCGAGATTCAGAAACTTCACCGCGAGTTGGGAATCACCTCGCTTTTTGTGACGCACGATCAGGTCGAGGCCATGACGCTGGCGCAGCGCATGATCGTCATCAATCTGGGCGCCATGGAGCAGTTTGGAACGCCCGAAGAGGTCTACAACCGACCCGCGACCACTTTTGTCGCCAGCTTCATCGGCTCGCCACCGATGAACCTGCTCAAGAACGCACCGGATGCCTTGCCCGGCATCATCACGGGCGTGCGCCCTGAACACCTAGACATCACCGAGACAGGATGGGCGCTGCACGTCGAAACAGTCGAAATGCTGGGCGCCGAACGCCTGGTCTATGGCCGCTGGACGCATGGCGCCGGCGATGAACTGGTCATCCTGCGAACCGAAGAAGGACATCCCGTCCCGGCGATTGGCAGCACCATTTGCGTCACACCGCGCGCCGACAAGATTCATTACTTTGACGCCAGCACGGGCAAGCGCAAAGAGGCACCGTGATGCCCGTGGTCACGTTCGATCACTGGCCTTACCCACGCTGGATCGCGCACCGCGGCGCTGGCAATCTGGCCCCCGAAAATACGCTGACGGCTTTTCGTCTGGGCGCAAGCCACGGCTACCGCATGTTCGAATGTGACGTCAAGCTCAGCGCCGATGGCGTCCCGTTCCTGATGCACGACGCCACACTGCAACGCACCACCGATGGCCCGACGCGTCTGGGCAGCGAAGCCAGCATGGTCGGTGGCGATCATCCCTGGGGCACGCTCTCACAGCTTGATGCCGGCAGCTGGCACTCACGCCACTACGCCGGTGAGCCGCTGCCAAGTTTTGAGGCTATCGCGCGCTATTGCCTTCGCAATGGCTATTTTCTGAACATCGAAATCAAGCCCACGCCGGGGCAGGAACGCCAGACGGGTGAGATCGTGGCGCGCCACGCGGCCCGGCTTTGGCAGGGCGCTCTCGTGCCGCCCCTGCTAACATCGTTCAAGCCCGACGCACTGGCAGCTGCGCGTGACACCGAGCCGCATTTGCCACGCGGCCTGCTGCTCGCCACGCTGCCAGCGGGCTGGCTGGAAACAGCCGCCAAACTGAAATGCACTGCGATTGTCTGCAACCATGCCTTGTGGGACGAAGCCAGCGTTGCGCAAGCGAGAAGCGCCAGGTTGCGCTCGGTGAGCTACACCGTCAACGACGAGTGGGCGGCGCAGCGTTTGCTGGACCTTGGGACCGACGCCATCATCACGGACCGGGTTGATCTGTTTACGCCAGTTTGATCCCTTCTTTGCTATGATTTTGTCCCCACCTTGAGGATTGAACAACATGGCGCTGAATCTGAAACATCTTGGCTTGGCTTGGGCCGCTTGCACCTGTCTCTTCGTCGGTGCAGCCCATTGCGCCGAGCCCAAGGTGCTCAACATCTACAACTGGTCCGACTACATCGCCGACGACACGCTGCAGAACTTCGAAAAAGAAACCGGCATCAAGGTCCGCTACGACACCTACGACAACAATGAGATCCTGCACGCCAAGTTGGTCGCCGGCAAGACCGGCTACGACATCGTGGTGCCGGGCTCGCACTTTGCCAAGACGCAGATTGAAGGCGGTTTGCTGCAAAAACTCGACCGCAGCAAGCTGAGCAACTGGGGCAATCTGGACAAAGGCCTGCTGGCGCAACTGGCCAAACTCGATCCCGGCAACGCCTACCTGGTCGACTGGCTTTGGGGCTACGTCACGGTCGGCATCAACGTCAACAAGGTCAAGGCGGCTCTGGGCAGCATGCCGATGCCCGAGAACGCCTGGAGCCTGCTGTTCGAACCCAAGTACGTCAGTAAGCTCAAGAGCTGCGGCGTGAGCGTTCTCGATTCCGCATCCGAAGTGCTGCCGGCCGCACTGCTGTATGTCGGCAAGTCGCCCTACAGCCGCAATGCGGCGGACTATGCCGTGGCCGGCCAGATGCTCAAGAGCATCCGCCCTTATGTCACCCGCTTTTCATCGTCGGGCTACATTGAGGAAATGGCTAGCGGCGCGACCTGCCTGGTGATGGGCTTCTCGGGCGATATCAACATTGCCCGCAGCCGCGCCCTCGAGGCCAAGACGAAGACACCGGTGGTGATCGAAGCCTTGATACCCAAGACCGGCGCCACCCTGTTCTTTGACACGATGGCGATCCCCAAGGATGCGCCGCACGTCGAGAACGCCCACTTGTTCATCAATTACATCCTGCGCCCGGAGGTCCACGCCTCGCTCAGCAACAAGGTCTTCTACGCCAACCCGAACGCGGCATCGCTCAAATTTGTAAAAAAGGATGTTGCCGAAAACAAAACCATCTTTCTGGACGCCGCGGCCACCAAGACCATGATCGCACCCGATACCCTGCCGCAGGACCTGCGCCGGGTGCAGACCCGCACGTTCAGCAATTTCAAGGCCGACAAGTAAGGCTGTTCGGCAACCTGCTCAAGCGCGCCAGGCGCGCAAGAAGAACCACTGACTGCTGGCACAGGCCAGCAGCATGCCGATGTAGGTCGCCATCTTGCCGTCATGGCCGAAAAACCACAGGCCCAGACCCAGCACAATCAGGTTCAGGATGAAATTAGCCGTCATCTGCGTCCACGGCGTAGCGGCGGCACGTTGCCTGCGCATCGCCAACCGCGCGAGCAGCGGCATCAGCACGGCCAGCCACAATGCCGGTGCCAGCCAATTGAGCAAGTGGTTCATCAGATCGATTGGACCCATCTATTTCCAGAAAAAGTGTAATCTGCCTCAGGTCGGCGCAAGCTGATTTTATAATCGAGCCATGGCAGTATGGGCTTTAGGTATTAATCACACGACCGCGCCGCTCGATTTGCGCGGTCGTTTTGCGTTCGCGGTCGATCAGGTCGAGCCAACTTTGCGCGCCTTGCGCGATTCGTTCACACGCGAACCTGAAGCAGCGTTGATTTCGACCTGCAACCGCACCGAGATCTACTGCGCCGGCGACAAGCCCCAGCTCGAGCACACCTTGGACTGGCTGGCCCAGTCCGGCGGCGTCTCGTCCACGTTGCTGCGTTCGCACACCTATACCATGCAGGACGGATTGGCCGCACGGCACGCCTTTCGTGTCGCCAGCGGACTCGATTCAATGGTGCTGGGCGAACCGCAGATCCTGGGCCAGATCAAGGACGCAGTACGCGCCGCTGAAGCCGCAGGCGCCTTGGGCACGACGCTGAGTCAGTTGTTCCAGCGCTCGTTTGCGGTGGCCAAGGAAGTGCGTACCTCTACCGAAATTGGCGCGCACTCGATCAGCATGGCCGCGGCCGGTGTGCGACTGGCCGGGCAGTTGTTCGAGGACCTGGGACAGGTCAAGGTCCTGTTTGTCGGCGCCGGCGAAATGATCGAACTCTGCGCCACGCACTTTGCAGCGAAGAATCCGAAAAGTATGTCGATTGCGAATCGCACGCTCGAGCGTGGCGAGAAGCTCGCCAGCCGCTTCGGCGCCGAGGTCATGCATCTGGCGGAGTTGCCGGACCGGCTGCACGAGTTTGACGCGGTCATCAGCTGCACCGCGAGCACCCTGCCCATCATCGGCCTGGGCGCGGTCGAGCGCGCCTTGAAACGGCGCAAGCACCGCCCGATGTTTATGGTCGATCTGGCCGTGCCGCGCGACATTGAAGTCGAAGTCAAGGCGCTCGAAGACATCTACCTGTACACGGTGGACGACCTGGCCAGTGTCGTGCAAACGGCGCAGGCCAGCCGTCAGGCCGCCGTGGCGCAGGCCGAGGCGATTGTGGATGCGGGCGTGCAGAGCTTCATGCATTGGGTCGACCAGCGCGGCTCGGTACCGCTGATCCAGCAGCTTAATGCCCAGGCCGACGAATGGCGCGCACTGGAACTCAACCGCGCGCGCAAACTGCTGGCCAAGGGCGAAGACGTCGAAGCGGTACTCGAAGCATTGTCCAAGGGTCTGACGCAGAAGATGCTGCACGGCGCCATGGCGGAACTGCGTGCCGGGGACAACGAGGCGCGCGAGCGTGCCAGCGCCGCCATCCAGCATTTTTTCCTGCGCAAAGAGCGCTAGCTGTCATCGCGGGCCAGACCCGCAATCCATGGATCCCGGATCAAGTCCGGGATGACAGTAAACCACGCGTCCTTTACCCGCCCCTTTTGCCCATGAAACCATTCCTCCGCCAACAACTCGCACGCTACGCCGACCGGCTCGGAGAGCTTGAATTCCTGCTCTCGCGCGAGGACATCATGAAGGACATGAAGCAGTTCCTGGTGCTGTCGCGTGAACACACCGAGGTTGCGTCGGTGGCCACGCGATGGACGCGCTACCAGCAGCGCGAAGCCGATCTGGCCTCCGCACAGGATTTGCTGGACAGTGGCGCTGACGATGCCGACATGGCCGACATGGCACGGGAAGAAATCGAGGGTGCCAACGCCGAGCTGACGCAACTCGAAAGCGAACTGCAGCGCATGCTGCTGCCGAAAGACCCGGACGACGCGCGCAATGCTTTCATGGAAATCCGCGCCGGCACCGGCGGCGATGAATCAGCCCTGTTTGCTGCCGATCTGCTGCGCATGTACACGCGCTACTGCGAGCGGCGTGGCTGGAAGACAGAGATCATGAGCGAATCGGCCAGCGAACTCGGCGGCTACAAGGAAGTGGTGATCCGCATCGAAGGCGACAACGTCTATGGCGCGCTCAAGTTTGAGTCCGGCGGCCACCGCGTGCAACGCGTGCCCGCTACCGAAACGCAGGGCCGCATCCACACCAGCGCCTGCACGGTGGCCGTGCTGGCCGAACCAGACGAGGCAGTAGCGATCCAGATCAACCCGGCCGACCTGCGCATCGACACCTACCGCGCTAGCGGCGCCGGTGGCCAGCACATCAACAAGACCGATTCGGCCGTGCGCATCACGCACCTGCCGACCGGCATCGTGGCCGAGTGCCAGGACGGCCGCAGCCAGCACAGCAACAAGGCGCAAGCGCTCAAGGTGTTGACAGCGCGCATCCAGGAAAAGGACCGATCCGAGCGCGCGGCCAAGGATGCGGCCGAGCGCAAGAGCCTGATCGGCAGCGGCGACCGCAGCGACCGCATCCGCACCTACAACTTTCCGCAAGGACGGCTGACCGACCACCGTATCAACCTCACGCTGTACAAGCTGCTCAACATCATGGAGGGCGATCTGGACGACGTGGTACAGGCCTTGCAGGCCTATGAGGCGGCAGAGCAACTGGCGGCGCTGGAACTCGGCGCCGGCGCCTGAGCATCGCGTGACGACCCTCGCACAAGCACTGCAGAAGGCCCAGGCTGCCGGCCTGGAGCGCTTGGATGCACAAATGCTGCTGCTGCACGTGCTGGGGCGGTCGACGCACGATCGAGCCTGGCTGCTGGTCCATGACACCGACGCATTGGCAGCGCCGGCACAAGCGGCGTTCGAGGCCGGCGTGCGACGGCGCTGCGGCGGCGAGCCGCTGGCCTACATCACGGGCCACAAGGAATTCTTCGGCCTGGACCTGCAGGTGGACGCACGCGTGCTGGTGCCGCGCCCCGATACAGAAACACTGGTCGACTGGGCGCTCTCGCTGCTCACTGATACGCCGACAGCAACGGTCCTCGACCTCGGCACCGGCAGCGGCGCCATCGCACTGGCGCTCAAAACCAGCCGGCCCGACCTGTCCGTGCGCGCCACTGACTTCAGCGCCGAAGCATTGACCGTGGCGCGTTCAAATGCTGCCAGATTGCATCTGGATGTCGCCTTTCAGCAAGCTTCCTGGCTTGATGATGTCGACGGCCACTATCAGTTGATCCTCTCCAACCCGCCTTACATTGCCACACAGGACCGTCATCTGGCGGACCTGTTGCACGAGCCACTTCAAGCCCTCACAGCTGGCACTGATGGGCTGGACGACTTGCGTCGCATCATCGCGCAGGCCCCAGCACATCTGCAAGCGGGCGGCTGGCTGCTGCTGGAGCATGGCTATGACCAGGCCGAGGCCGTGCGCCGCCTGTTGCTTGAATCTGGCCTTCAATCCGTTGCGTCTCGGCGCGATCTCGGCGGCATCGAACGCTGCAGTGGCGGGCGGCTGCCCTGGCCAGCCCTGTCATGAACGCTTCGGTCTACGGGTACAACAACCTCTGCCGACTTCGCGTGTCAACTTAACTATCGCCCATTCCAGGCCAACCAAATGAAAACAGGCACCTTCAAGGTGCCTGTTCTATTGGTGTGCGCCACTAACCTGGCGCTACAGCAGCCACCCACGGCGGCTGCTTGTTTGGTCTTTACCCGACAGAGATTTCGTCCACACCTTGACGGCGCATCACGGCCTCCGGCGTACCCGAGAACCACAGCTGGTACATGGACGTGACCCACATGAACGCAAAACACAGACCCTGCAGCGCGCCCGCACCCATCGTAATGAAAGCGAACGGGTGATACAACTTGACCAGATACCAGGAAATAACGTCAAGCGAAAGGCAAACAAATGGCAATGCGACCACAGTCGCCTTCAGCCAGACCGGCCGCCAATAGGCATGACTGAAGATACTGCCAACCAGGAAGAAGATGAAAGTCAGGCCAAAAAGGTGAATATGCGATACCCGGACCAAAGTGAAGATATCAGTGCCGGTATCCTGCTCGGTCACCTTTTGCAGATTGTCCAATCCGTTCAGGCTCACCAAGTGTGGGTTGCTGCCGTCGTGACAACTTAGGCAGCGCTTTTCAATCGTTGGCTTGATCGTCGATTCATACTTGGTCTTGTCCGCACCCTGTTGCACCCAGGAAACCAGCACATTGAGCTCGTCCGGCGGGAGCATGCTCGACATCGGCCCACGCAGTGCGGATTCCAGACGCGATCCCTTGCCGCTACCCGTATAGGCAATGACCAAATCGTCATAAGACAAATTGTTGGGATTCCCGTCGCGCCCGGAGTAAACGTGGAACAGATACAGCGCAGCGAACATGTAGGCAAGGCCCAGTACGAGCAAGACTGCCGTTTGCATAACGCGCATGCTGGTCGGCAACTCGGAAAAATGCAGGTAATGTCGATGCAGTGGCGTGTTACTCGTACTCATAATCTATCCGTTAATTGGTGGGCTGAAATTTCAAAAAACGCAAACCGGGCACGTTACCAGTGCTCGGACAAACGGTCACTTGGATGGCGGCAGGATGAGGTAAGCCATGCCGCGCGCCTTCTGACGCGCATAGTGGGCAGCGAGGCCGTCGACCAGCGCGTCATCCAGGGCTTCGGTCATCACGACCATTTCCTTGCTCTTTCGCTCGCCCTTCTTGTAGGCGTACAACACCTTCTCCAAGTAGTCGGCACGTTGCGCAGCCAAAGCCGGTGAACGGGGGTCGGTACTGTTGCCGTTGACACCGTGGCAACGGTCGCACCGCTCGGCCCATTCCGCAACCGTCATCGGCTTGGCAACCTTGACAGCCTGTGGCGCCAGACTCGCGTAATACGCGGAAAGATTCTTGACCGTCGCCTCATCGAGCGATCCGGCAGGACCCTTCATCGTGGCATCGCTGCGCGACCCATCCTTGTAGGCGCGCATGGCGCTGACAAAATATTGCGACTCCTGTCCGGCAAGGCTTGGCGTCGTCGGACTGCCGCTCACCCCGCCCTCGCCGTGGCATCCAACACAACCCGCTGCGGCAGTCTTGCCTGCAGCGGCATTGCCTGACGCTGGTGTCTGCGCCTTCTCCGGCTTTTGTAGCGCATAGTAAAGCGCGATATTGCTGATCTCGGCCTCCGTCAGTTCAGACACCAGCGCCTTCATCATGTCGTTCTTGCGCTGGCCGCCCTTGTAGGCACTGATGGCTGAAGTGAAATACTTGGGATCCATGCCAATCAGGCTGGGCATACCGGCCAATTTACTGACGCCGGCCTCACCGTGGCAGCCACCGCAGGCTGCCGCTGCTGCTTTGCCAGCGGCTACTGCGTCCGGCTTCGCTGGAGCGGCTTTGACATTGGCGCCACTGGGATCCGCCGGCTCACGACTCGCGTAATAGGCTGCGACCTTCATGATGGCATCGTCGCTCAGGTACTTCACAGCATTGGCCATACCGCTTGCGCCACGCCCACCTGCCTGATAGACCTTCATCTCCAGATGAAGATAAACCGGCCGCTGTCCCGCGATATTGGGAACACCCTTTTGACCACCGACGCCGTTGATACCGTGGCAACTTGCGCACGTGGTTTGCGCCACGCGCTTGCCTTCCGCAACGTCCTGTGCTGTGGCATATACCACCTTGAAGTCCGCAATGTTGGCAGCACCCATATTGATGGTTTGAGCGACCGCGGTCGTCATCAACAAGCTGCCGAGAAAGCCGGCGAGCAGCCCCTTCAGGAAAACACTCCGCACATTTCGTTTCATCAACTATTCCTTGACCAATGATTTGTATCGGGAACAAATCTTGTTTGTGTATTCGCGTCTGTTGCACCGCCAAGCAACATGGGCGAACCGAGCGGCACGCCCACATCACTTTCCTGTTTCAACGTATCAAAAAATTTTACCACGAAGCCTTTTCGCGCCCTGACTTGCGCCGGCCGAGTGGCGCAAGGGGTCAACGAGGGGCAAAATGCTTCTGTCCGCCATCCAAGCGCGCCTTCATCACTTCTTGGTCGGGGCCGTGCTTTCGTTAAACATGTAGATAACGGCAGCCCTCATTTCCGCGTCGCTCAGGTCCGCCAAGCCGCCACGCGCAGGCATGGACCCGCGACCATGGACTCCCGAAGCAACCACCGCATCAAGGCCTCGGCGAACACGGGCCACCCAGGCGTCACGGTCACCAATTCTGGGCGCGCCATCTTTTCCGGTCAGGTGGCATTCAACGCACTTGGCCTTGACCACTTGCTCGCCGCTGCGGACCTTTGGTGGGGCCTCCTTGTTGACGGGCTCGATCCAATTCCCGCCGGATTGATTCACCATATAGGTAATGGCCCGTTCCAGATCGGTGCTACTCAAACCGGCACTGCCGCCATGTGCGGGCATGTTGCGGATTCCGTCCAGCGCATGTTGTGACAAGCTGGACAACCCTTGCGCCCGGCGCTTTTCCCACGCGCTCTTGTTGCCTATGACTGGCGCGCCGTTTTCGCCGCGTTGGTGGCAGGCGGCGCAAACCTCCTTGACAATTTCTGCCCCGCTGCGTTCAGCACTGTACGCAACCGGGATACCCGTTGCAAACGGAATCACAAGCGCAAACAAAGCGCCACGAAGCAACCGCCCGGCATTCGAACCGACCAAGAAAGAAGTAGGGAACTCGAGTGGTTTTCTGTACATTTTCAGATTCTCGCCTTTGTTAACAATCACCCTGAGATCGCCTGTTTGAGAACACCAAGGTTCACTTCGCCAAACCGGCAACACATCGCCCAAGCGCGACTGCATCCAGCGGATTTTCGGCAAAGGCCGAACGACTATAGCCCAAATCCGGCGACTCATTCTTCGCGGCAAAAATTCGGGAATACCCTCGGCTTTGTTCGCCAAATACCTTGATTTAGAACAAAGGTATTACAAATATGTTACGCAAAATGGATCTCACACGATGACAGACAAAACGTGTCGGGGAGATTGGGCGCGGGGAGGATTCGCCAGGCGCAAAGATCCCTTCTCATCAACGACCATTTGGCGCGAGAAAAACGAAAGGTGAGCATGCCCAAACATATATTTCGATTGGTATCCCTGATTCTTGGCTTGATTGTGGTGGCGGTCATCGCAAAACCATTTCTCACGGTTGATTCCTTTTACCGTTTTGGCCACTACCGAGCCAATGCGGTCCCTGAGATTGCCGCCAAAGCACCCGTCCTGCAAACTGCCCGTTATTGCCGTGACTGTCACACCGAGCGCCACGCGCTTTGGTCAGCGGGCAGTCACAAGTCTGTCACCTGCGAGATTTGCCACGGTGCAGCGCAAGGGCATACCGACAAGAACAAGTTGCCGATCCCGAAGGACAGCTTGAAACTTTGTACGCTGTGTCACGAAGCCATGACGGGCCGACCCAGCACGCAACCTCAGATTCAGTTACCCAAGCACAACCCCGGTCAACAGTGCATCGTCTGCCATAACCCGCACTCACCCAAGATCGTCGCCAATGCCATCAAGGTCACAGGCGACGCGGCAGCCGGCAAGAAGCGCGCCGAAGACTGCGCGGGCTGCCATGGCGCCGAGGGAAACAGCCCGAACGACACCTGGCCCAATCTGGCTGGACAAAGCGCCGCCTATCTGGCCCGCATTCTTGGCGCCTACAAGTCAGGCGACCAGAAGAACGAGATCATGTCCCCGTTGGCGAGCGACCTGAGCCCGGCCGATGTGCAAAATCTCGCCGCCTACTTCGCGAGCGTCCCTTGCAAGCCCACGCCGCCCGCAGTCAAACCGGTCGGCAACGGCGCCGCCGGCAAGGTGCTAGCCGAGAACTGCATCGCCTGCCACGGCGAAAGCGGCCTGGGCGCGAACCCGGCCTGGCCCAAGCTTGCCGCGCAAAAACCCGGCTACCTGGTCAACGTACTCAAGGCATTCAAAGCCGGTCTGCGCAAGGATCCCATGATGGCCGGTGTCGCCCGGGGTCTCAGCGACACCAACATGGCTGATCTGGCTGCCTACTACGCTGCTCAAAGCTGCCAGCCTACCAAATAAGAAGAGAAGACCAAACCATGAACAAAGATGATTCAAAGCCAACTTTGACAGCGCGACGCGCCTTCCTGGGGAAACTCGGCGGTGCAGCAACCTGCGCAGGCGCAGCCGTAGGGGTTGCAGCACTGGGCGTGATTCCGGCTATCGCGGCCAAACCCGAGGGGGCGCCAGCAGGCGCAGCGGCGTCAGGCGCCTCGTTCCCAACCAAGGACTACGACTGGTCGAAACACCAGTGGGGCTTTGGCGTCGACGCCACCAAGTGCATTGGCTGCCTGCGCTGCGTCGAGGCCTGCAAGAAGGAGAACAGTGTTCCCCAGAATGCACACCAGTTCCGTACCTGGGTTGAACGCTATGTGCACATCGAGGGTGATCCGGAAGTGCACATCGACAGCCAGCAGGACCCCGTGAACATCGCGGCCTCCGGCTCCGAGAAGGAGTTCCGGTTCGCCAATCGCTACAAGGACGCGAAGGTTGAGAAGGCGTTCTTCGTGCCCAAACTGTGCAATCAGTGCAGTCATCCGGCCTGCGTTCAGGTCTGCCCCACCGGTGCGACCTTCCGAACCGAAGACGGGGTTGTTCTGATCGATTCAACCTATTGCATCGGCTGCCGCTACTGCGTGCAGGCCTGCCCATACGGTGCGCGTTACTTCGACGAAGACCGAGGCGTGGCCGACAAGTGCAACTGGTGCTATCACCGCGTCACCAAAGGACTCAATCCGGCTTGCGTGGAGGTCTGTCCGGTCGGCGCCCGCGTCTTCGGAGACCAGAAAGACAAACAGAGTCCGATCAGCCTGTTCATTCGCAACAACCGCGTGCAGGTCCTGCGACCCGAGACCGGCAACGCGCCGAATGTGTTTTACGTTGGCATCGATAAAGAGGTGAACTAGTGGAATCGATTATTCAATTCGCCCCTTATACGGGCTGGGTCTATCCGAACGAAACCGTCTTTGAATGGTCGGTGCTGATTGCCGTCTATCCCTACCTCACTGGGTTGGTCGCCGGCGCGTTCACGGTATCGAGCCTGTACCAGGTGTTCGGCTTTGAACGCCTCAAACCGGTGGCGCACATGGCTTTACTGACATCGCTGAGCTTCATGTTCTTTGTTCCAGTTCCGCTGCTGATGCACCTGGGCCATCCGGAGCGTGCATTCAACTCGACGATCACGCCACATCTCTCCTCGGCCATGGCGATGTTTGGTTTTTTTGCGAGCTTCTACGTCGCGCTGCTGCTGCTCGAAGGGTGGTTTGCTTACCGACCCTTCATTGTGCAACAGGCGCAGGCGAGAACCGGGCTGCTGGGTCGCTTCTATCGGCTGTTGACGCTTGGTTCCTACGATGTCTCTGAACGTGCCATGGGCTACGACAAGAAGTGGATCTTCGCCTTGGCGGTGATTGGCATACCGGCCGCGCACGGCCTGCATGGATACGTCGGCTTCATGTATGGATCACTGAAGTCGCGCGAGTGGTGGTCATCTGACCTCATGCCGGTCATCTTCCTGTTCTCGGCGATCATTTCCGGCGTCTCGCTGCTTTCCGTGCTCTACGTCGTATCGTGCAAGCTGCGCAAGATTCCGGTCGATCTGGCCTGCCTCAAAGGCTTGGCCTATACGATCTGGTCCTTCATCATGGTCGCACTGGTGCTTGAAGCCCTGGAGTTCGCCAACATCGTTTACAAGGGCCGCGAGGGCGTTGACATGATCATGCAGTACGTGACCGGGCCCCTGCTATGGCCGTATTTCATTCTGCAGTTCGCCGTTGGCGCAATAACGCCACTGCTATGGCTGTCGTACATGATCTGGCGCGGCACCACGGGCCGTGCCCTCGTCGTGGGCGTCACGGTGTGCGCCTGCCTGGTCCTGTTCTCCGTATTCATGATGCGATGGAACGTCGTCATTGGCGGACAGGAAATCTCCAAGACCGGCAAAGGACTCCTGAGCTACAAGTTGCATCTGTTCGGCAAGGAAGGCGGGCTGGTCGCCGCCTTGTTGACGATGGCGCCTTTGGGCCTGCTCTATATATTGACACGGTTGTTTCCGCCGTGGACGGATCACGTGACGGACGCGCCAACGTGAATGGCCGGAAATTTCGCACGCCAGAACTCATTACTGGTTAGGCCTTGCGCACTTCTTGCCTCCTGCCAGAAATCAAACGGACGCGTGGAGGCTTTCGTCAGTTGCGCGACCGGTCCGTGAAGACGCTTCTCTTAAGCAAAGTGCATCAACCGTCAGCATCATTCATCTCTTAACAGACCAATTTGGAACACACCCCATGAGACACCTTGTCATCGCATTGATCACCGCCATCGCCGTATCAGCACCCGCCTTGGCGGACGAGGGGCTCGCCAAGGCCAAAAAATGCAACACGTGCCACTCCATCGACAAGACCAAGGTTGGCCCCAGCTTCAAGGACTTGGCCAAGAAGTACGCCGATCAAAAAGACGCGGTTGGAAAACTGACCAACACCGTCATCAAGGGGAATGGTGGTGCAATGCCGGCCAATTCACAGATCAGTGAAGCGGATGCCAAGGCACTGGTGGAGTGGATCCTGACTTTGAAGTAATCCTCCCTTGCGATTCATTCGCACCTGATGCGCATGAAGTCGAAGCCATGCCGGGTCATGCCGGTCGTTCCTGAATCACCGAGCAATCACGATGAGGCAGTCCACCGCAGGCTCGCCGACACCCGCATTTGATCCATGTCATACCGGAGCCAGTCTCCATAAAACTCTGAATTCTTGCAGTTAAACTCGCGAAACTCATCTTGGAAGGTATTGTCATGCGTCTTGAGCGTTCGGCCCTGTGGACCACTGCGGTCTGTCTTGCGAGTCTGTTTTTGGTCCTGCCCGCCAGCGCCGCTACTGCTGCTCCCACACCGACAGCACCTCCATCACTTGACAACGCCACCTGCTTAAGCTGCCATGATGGCAAGAAAAGCAAGCTGGAAGTGCCCGGTGCGGAAAACAAGCCGCGCTTGCTGCGCAGCATTGCCAGCGACAAGTACGCTCAAAGCGTTCATGCCAACATGCAATGCGTGGCATGCCATAGCGACATTGTGGACAATGCCGACAAGGGCAACGCCCACACCAAGGATCCGGCCGCTCCCCTGAAGAAGGTCGATTGCGCGGGCTGCCACGAAGAACTGTGGGAACAGACCGTGAAGCGTGGCAGGGCCACTGAACAGCCACGGCTGGGCGTGGTGGCGAAAAATATCGAGGCCTATCGGAAGTCCTTCCATGCACGCCCCAATGCTGACGACAAGACCCAGCCAAACGCCAAGTGCGACAACTGCCACGACACGCACAGCTTCAACGTACCGCCAAAGAACACGCCGCAGCACACGCAGTGGCGCCTGAGCATTCCCGAAGTCTGCGGCAAGACCTGCCATACAGAACAACTCGAAGCCTATCTGGGCTCGGTCCACGGCCAGGAAAACAGCAAGAAGATGCTGGCGCAAGGCGCAGTCTGCTCGGACTGTCACACAGCCCATTCGATCAGCAGCACCTCGGGTGACGCCTTCAAGCTGACCGTCTCCAGCAACTGCGGCAACTGCCACGTGGACAAACTGGAGTCATACAAGGACACGTTCCACGGCCAGGTCAGTACGCTCGGCTACGCCTATACCGCCAAGTGCTACAACTGTCACGGCAGCCACGAGATCCTGCGCGTCGGCAACCCTAAGTCGATGGTTCACCCGGACAACCGGCTGAAGACTTGCCAGACCTGCCACAACGCGAAGAAGGGCCTGCCCGACGTGCCGGCCGGTTTCGCCAGCTACCAGCCGCATGGCAATGCGCATGACTTCAACAAGTACCCGCAAATCTGGATCGCCTGGCAGATCATGGTGCAGTTGCTGGTCGGTACCTTTGGCTTCTTCTGGCTGCACACCGCACTCTGGTTCTACCGCGAATACAGGGAGCGCAAGGAACGCGCCGGTCAGCCACACATCAAGCCTGACTCGGTGCCTGCGCAATACAAAGGCAAGCACGTCCAGCGGTTTACCCCGATCTGGCGCATTGCCCACATCACCTTTGCCCTGAGCCTGATGGTGCTGACGCTCACCGGCATGCCGCTGTTCTACTCCAGCGTCAGCTGGGCGCCAACCCTTATGAAGGCACTTGGCGGAGTGCACACCGCGGGCATCATCCACCGCGTGGCAGCCGTGATCTTTGCCGGCGTGTTCTTCTGGCATCTGATCTACATGATCATCGGCATCGTGCGCAACCGCAAGACGTTCAAGATCATGGGCCCGACCTCCATGGTGCCCAATCTGCAAGACGGCAAGGACATGCTGGCGATGTTCCAGTGGTTCTTCGGCCAAGGCCCGCGTCCGAAATTCGACCGCTGGACCTATTGGGAGAAGTTCGACTATTGGGCTCCGTTCTGGGGGGTCACCATCATCGGCGGCAGCGGCCTGATCATGTGGTTGCCGGGCTTTTTCGGCGCCTTCCTGCCGGGCTGGATCTTTAACGTGGCAGCCATCTTCCACGGCGAAGAAGCGTTCCTGGCGGTGGTGTTCCTGTTCACCGTGCATTTCTTCAACAATCACTTCCGTCCGGACAAGTTCCCGCTTGAAGTGGTGATGTTCACCGGTACTTTCTCGCTGGAAGAGTTCAAGCATGACCACGGCGTCGAGTACCAGCGTCTGGTGGACAGCGGCGAGTTGGAGAAATACCTGGTCGATGCGCCGTCGCCCGCCAAGCTGGCCGCCTCGAAGGTGCTGGGCTTTACCCTTATCACGATTGGTCTGACCTTGCTGACACTGGTCGCCATCGGGTTCTTCACAAGTCATTGAATGGAGCCGGCTCTGCCGACTTGCCTGTTGTTGAGTTGAAATCACTGCGGTGATGGAAAGGAAAAAATGGAAATAGTCACAACCGATGTCGCCATCATTGGCGCCGGGGGCGCGGGATTGCGCGCCGCCATCGCGCTGGCCGAGGCCGACCCGAAGTTGCGCATCGCACTGATCTCCAAGGTCTATCCGATGCGCAGCCACACCTGTGCCGCTGAAGGCGGCGCAGCTGGCGTCATCAAGAAGGACGACAGCTTTGACCTGCACTTCGACGACACCGTCGGCGGCGGCGACTGGCTGTCGGACCAGGACTGTGTCGAATACTTCGTCAAGGAAGCGCCCAAGGAACTGACGCAACTCGAGCACTGGGGTTGCCCCTGGAACCGCGAAGCGGACGGCTCGGTAGCCGTGCGCCCGTTCGGTGGCATGAAAAAGCAGCGCACCTGGTTCGCTGCCGACAAATCAGGCTTCCACATCCTGCACACGCTGTTCCAGACCACCCTGCAATTCCCCTCGATCCAGCGCTTTGACGAATACTACGCGCTCGATCTGCTGGTGGATGACGGCCGCTGCCAGGGCGTTACCGCCATGGAAATGCGCAGCGGCATGATCAAGCAATTCCACGCTAAGTCGGTCATCATTGCCGGCGGTGGCGCAGGACGGATGTTCCCGTTCAGCACGAATGGCGCTATCAAGACCGGTGACGGCATGGCACTGGCCTACCGCGCTGGCGTGCCACTAAAGGACATGGAGTTTGTGCAATACCACCCGACCGGCTTGCCCAACACCGGTAGCCTGCTGACTGAAGCCTGCCGTGGTGAAGGCGGCGTGCTGCTCAACAAGAATGGCCGCCGCTACCTGCAGGATTACGGCATGGGCCCGGAGACGCCCTTGGGCAAACCACAACTCAAGACCATGGAGCTCGGCCCGCGTGATCGCGTTAGCCAAGCCTACTGGCACGAACTGCAAAAGGGCAACACCGTCACCACGCCCTGGGGCGAATGCGTGATGCTCGACATGCGCCACCTCGGTGAAAAGTACATCGACGAGCGCCTGCCGCTGGTGCGCGAACTCGGCATTGCCTACCTCGGCGTGGACATCGTGAAAGACGCGATACCGATCCGCCCGGTGGTGCACTACATGATGGGTGGTATCTCCACCAACACCAAGGCCGCCACGCAGCTACCTGGTCTGTTCGCAGCCGGCGAATGTGCCTGCGTCAGCCTGAACGGTGCTAACCGGCTTGGTTCCAACTCGCTCGTCGAGTTGCTAGTGTTCGGCAAGAGTGCCGCGATGTCGGCCATCGAACACCTGAAGGGTCTGCCGGCACCTAACAAGGCGGCGCTCGAAGCCAGGGCTAATGAGTCCCAGGCCCGCGTGCGTGAATTGTTCCAGCGTACCGATGGCAACGAGTCAATGTCGGGTCTGCGCAAGGAAATGATGGACACGATGGAAAAGAACGCCGGCCTGTATCGCGAAGAGATCGGCCTCAAGGAAGCGGTCGCCAAGATCGCCGAACTGCGCCAGCGCTACAACAAGATCGTGCTGCACGACAAGAGCAACGTCTTCAATACTGACCTGTTCCAGGTGCTCGAACTCGGCTCAATGCTGGACTGCGCCGAGGCGCTGACCGTCAGCGCCCTGGCCCGCAAGGAATCACGCGGCGCGCACCAGCGTCTCGACTACGTGGAGCGTGACGACAAGACTTTCCTGCGTCACAGCATGGCCTATTACCAGGGCCAGAGCGCCCCGCGTCTGGACTATCTTGACGTCGTGATTACGAAGTCGCCACCCGGCGTGCGTGACTACTCGGGAGACCACAAATGACACAGCTAAAAAAGAGAATGGTTCAGCTCGAAGTGCTGCGCTATGACCCCGAAAAAGATACTGAGCCGCACTTTCAAAAGTACACGGTAGAGTGCAATGAAGAGTGGGTGGTGCTCGATGCACTCAACGCCGTCAAGGAAACCATCGATCCGACGCTGAACTTCCGCTGGTCCTGCCACATGGCGGTTTGCGGCAGTTGCGGCATGATGGTCAATGGCGAACCCAAGCTCTCGTGCCACGCCTTTCTGCGCTCCTACGAAGGTGTGATCCGGGTCGAGCCGCTGGCCAACTTCCCGATCGAGCGCGACCTGGTCACGGTGGCGGATGACTTCCTGGAGAAGCTCAAACGCGTCAAGCCCTATCTGATCCCCAAGGAAAAGAAGAGCATCGAACAGGGCGAATTCAAGCAGACACCGGCGCAACTGATGAAGTTCCGCCAGTTCTCGATGTGCATCAATTGCATGTTGTGCTACGCCGCCTGCCCCGAATACGCACTGCAGCCGAAGTTCATCGGACCAGCGGCCATCGCGCTGGCGCACCGCTACAACCAGGATTCGCGCGACGGTGGACGCGATGAACGCCAAGAAGTCATTGCCACCAACGAAGGCGTGTGGGAATGCTCCTTTGTCGGCGCCTGCTCCGAAGTCTGCCCGAAAGCCGTTGATCCGGCCGGCGCACTGCAGCAGGTCAAGGTCGCCAGCACCATTGACTGGTTCAAGGAACATCTGTTACCGGGAGGCGCAAAATGAGCCGCAAACCCTATATCCGCCAGGTCTCGAAAACCAGCTGGTACCTGAAGCAACCGCGCTACATGCGCTACATGTCGCGCGAAGTGACGTGCATCTTCATTGGCGCCTTTGCGCTGCTGATGGTTTGCGCTGTCGAGCGCCTGTCGCAGGGACAGGCCGCATTCGAGTCCTTCATGGCCACCATCACGGGCCCATGGAGTTTCCTTGGACTCTTCGTCATTCTGGCCTTCGCCGTGCACAATGCCACCAACTGGTTCAACGTCACACCCAAGGCCATGCCGGTGCAAATCGGTGAAGAGTTCCTGAATGGCAAGTACATTGTTGGCGCTCACTACGCTATCTGGATAGTTGCCTCGCTGGTGGTCTTGTTTTTCGCGGGAGTGATGTAACCATGGCCAAATCGAATAAACCCATCTTCTGGAGCCTGTTCGCTGCGGGCGGCACCCTGGCCGCATTTCTGGCGCCGGTGCTGGTTCTGCTGTTCCTGCTGCTCTCATTGGGTCATGCACCCGCCGTGCTGAGCTATGCAGGGTTGCATGCGTTTGCGGCGCACTGGTTCGGCAAGCTCTTCCTGCTTGCCGTGATCACGCTGTTCCTGTGGCATGCGGCGCACCGGCTGCGCGTCACAGCGTTTGACTTCGGCCTGCGCCAGGATTCGGTGGTCGCTGTTGTCGTCTACCTTATTGCAGCCGCCGGAACAATTACCACGGCGCTGTGCCTGTTACGCATCTGAGTGTTATCCTCTGGCCTTAAATCAACCCGTCGCACTACGCGGCGGGAGCCCCTTCGGGGGCTTTTTTTTAAGGTCAATTTGTGAGCTCGAAAAAATCTGCACGCCTGTCGGCCGCTGAATCGCCCCTGCCACTCCTGAACACGGGCTCAGTCTTTGCCCCGGTTCCGGTCCCGGAATATCTGCAGAAGACCTACTGGTGGGCCTACGTCCACCCGAATGCGGTTCGCGTTTTTGAACGCCAGTGGTTGGTCAACCTGATTTTGTGGGGCAACTTTGCGCGCCTGCGCGACGCCGCCTTGGACGAATTGGGCACGCTCATCAACGGCAAGATCTTGCAGGTTGCGTGCGTCTACGGCAACTTCACGGAACATGTCGTCAAGCGCTTGGGGCCGCAGGGGCATCTAGATGTGATCGACGTTGCTCCGGTCCAGATCGCTAATCTGCACGCAAAACTCAAGGATGCGCGCCAGATCACAGTGCAGCGCCAGGACTCCACCGACCTGCAGTTCGCGGACGGCAGCCGTGACGCCGTCGTGGTGTTCTTTCTGCTGCATGAGCAACCCTCGGATGTGCGGCAAAGGACGATCGCCGAAGCCCTTCGTGTCACAAAACCGGGCGGCAAAGTCATCTTCGTGGACTACCACCGCCCTGTGGCCGTCAATCCGTTTCGTTACATCATGGTGCCGATCCTGACCACGCTGGAACCGTTCGCCATGGACATCTGGCGCAACGAAATCACGGACTGGCTGCCGGCAGGCCTCCAAGTGACCAAGATCGAGAAGCAGACCTACTTCGGCGGTCTGTACCAGAAGGTCGTCATCACGCGGTGAGCTTGGGCCCAACTCAGGCGATGCGCTCCAGGATCAACACGGCAAAGAATCCAAAACCGGCAATCAAGACCCATTTGAGCGTGAGCAATCCATAGCGCTTGAAGCGTGGTTGCCCGGTGGCGGTGTAGAACACAAAGGACACCACGGCGCCGAGCAGCAGCAGGAAAATCAGCCAGCGAAACAGCAGCATCGTGTCCCTTCTACGGGCTACCAGGCCGGCGCCAGTTGCGCAAACCCGCGTGGCGCGAGTTTCTCGTTTTCAAAACTCACAATCTCCCAGGCATCGGTGCGCAGCAGCAATTCGCGCAACAGCTTGTTGTTGAGCGCGTGGCCCGAACGGAAGGCGCTGTAGCTGGCCAGCAGCGGTTTGCCGATCAGATAGAGGTCACCCATCGCATCAAGAATCTTGTGCTTGACGAACTCGTCGTCGTAGCGCAAGCCGTCGGAATTGAGCACCTTGTAATCGTCCATCACGATCGCATTGTCCAGACCGCCGCCGAGCGCCAGCCCATTGGCGCGCATCATTTCCACATCCTTGGTGAAACCAAAGGTGCGTGCGCGGGCGATGTCTTTCGCATACGAGCCCGTGCTCATGTCGAAGCAGACGCGCTGTCCGGTGACGTCGACTGCCGGATGGTCAAAGTCAATCTCGAAACTAAGCTTGTAGCCATGGTAGGGTTCGAGGCGCGCCCACTTTTCCTGGGCGCCCTGACCTTCACGCACCTCCACCGGCCGCGTTACCCGGATGAAGCGCCGTGGTGCGTTTTGCATCACGATGCCAGCGCTCTGCAGCAGAAACACAAACGACGCCGCAGAGCCATCCAGAATGGGCATCTCCTCGCCGTTGATGTCCACGTACATGTTGTCCACACCCAGCCCGGCACACGCCGACATCAGGTGCTCTACCGTGTGCACCTTGGCGCTGCCGCTGCACAAGGTGGACGCGAGCCGCGTGTCCGACACCGCCTCGGCCGACACCACGATGTCAACTGGCTCGGGCAGATCGACGCGCCGGAACACGATGCCGGTGTCGGGCTGGGCCGGCCGCAGCGTCAACTCGACGCGCTGGCCGCTGTGCAGCCCAACGCCGACCGCGTGGGTCAGGGATTTGAGGGTTCTTTGTTGCAGCACGCGCGTATTTTACTAATCGGCCTGCTTGCGAAGGAACGCAGGGATTTCGAAGTCGTCCATGCCGCCGGAAGCCAGCGCGTCCACCTTGGCCGCGGCCTGTGTGCGGTCGCGCGTGCGCCAGACACTGGGGGTGGCCATCGATCCGTAGTCAGGCTGGGCGCGACCCATCGGTGCATTGGCCATCATGCTGGTTGGCTGCACCCCGCTCAACGGCGTCTCCAGTGTCGGGATCTGGAACGACACATCGTGGGTGCCCGTGCGGACCTGCACCTGCGGCGTGCTTTGCGTGACGATCAGTTTGGGGCGCGAACCCTGGCGGCTCAAGCCGGTGGCCACCACGGTGACACGGATTTGATCGTTCAGGCTGTCGTCGTACGCGGTGCCGTAAATCACGTGCGCATCGGGTGACGCGTAAGCGCGGATCGTGTTCATCGCCAGTTTGGACTCGCTGAGCTTGAGCGATCCCTTGGCCGCCGTGATCAGGACCAGCACGCCTTTCGCGCCCGAGAGATCAATGCCTTCGAGCAGCGGGCAGGCCACGGCCTGTTCGGCCGCAATGCGCGCCCGGTCCGGTCCGGCTGCCACGGCCGTGCCCATCATGGCCTTGCCCGGCTCACCCATCACGGTGCGAACGTCTTCGAAGTCGACATTGACGTGACCAGGCACGTTGATGATTTCGGCGATGCCGCCAACCGCGTTCTTGAGCACGTCGTTGGCGTGGGCAAAAGCCTGGTCCTGTGTCACATCATCACCGAGCACTTCGAGCAACTTCTCGTTGAGAATTACAATCAGCGAGTCGACATTGGCCTCCAGTTCCGTCAGGCCGGCATCGGCATTGCTCATACGCCGGTTGCCTTCAAACTCGAAGGGCTTGGTGACCACACCAACCGTCAGGATGCCCATCTCGCGCGCCACCCGTGCGATCACCGGCGCGGCGCCGGTCCCGGTACCACCACCCATGCCGGCCGTGATGAACAGCATGTGCGCCCCGGCGATCGCGCTGCGGATTTCCTCCTCCGCCATTTCCGCCGCCTCGCGGCCGCGCTCGGGCTTGCTTCCGGCACCCAGACCGCTGCTGCCGAGCTGGATCGTGCGATGGGCCGCACTGCGGCTCAATGCCTGAGCATCGGTATTGGCACAAACGAATTCAACGCCCTGCACCGCCGTGTCGATCATGTGCGTCACAGCGTTGCCGCCGCCGCCGCCAACACCGATCACCTTGATCTGCGTGCCTTGGTTGAACGCGATTTCTTCAATCATTTCGATGGCCATTTTTTCTTCTCCTGGAGTTTCAATTAAGTTGACAGTTGCCGGTTTGGTTCAAATTCGTTGTTTTATCGCGCACTAGGAGGGCGGGTCCGTGCATCGCCATCGCCAATGCAGGCAGCGCAGCAGACACAGCGATGGGCGTGCGGATTTCATGGGTCAGAAATTCCCAACTAGCCAGTCCTTGACCTGGCTGAAAGCCGTCTTCATGGAACCGTTCTTCTGCGCCACCTTGAAGCCGCGCATGCGCGCCAGCCGCGCTTCTTCAAGCAGGCCCATGACGGTGGCGGCGCGCGGTTGCGCCACCATGTCGGACAGGGCGCCACTGTATTTTGGGAAGCCGCGCCGCACCGGCTTTAGAAAGATGTCTTCGCCCAGTTCCACCATGCCCGGCATGATGCAACTGCCCCCGGTGAGCACGATGCCGCTGGAGAGCATCTCCTCGAAGCCGGACTCCCGCATGACCTGGTGCACCAGTGAAAAGATCTCTTCGACGCGAGGCTCGATGACGCCCGCCAGGGCCTGCCGGCTGAGCATGCGCGGACCGCGGTCACCCAGGCCCGGCACTTCAACCTGGGACTCGGGGTCTGCCAGCAACTGCTTGGCATAGCCGCTCTCGACCTTGATGTCCTCGGCGTCCTTGGTCGGCGTGCGCAGCGCCATCGCGATGTCGCTGGTGATCAGGTCGCCAGCGATCGGGATGACGGAAGTATGGCGAATGGCGCCGTTGGTGAAGATCGCCACGTCGGTGGTTCCGGCCCCGATGTCGACCAGGGCCACGCCGAGTTCGCGCTCGTCTTCGGTCAGCACCGACAGGCTGCTAGCCAGTGGGTTGAGCATCAGCTTCTCGACTTCCAGGCCGCAGCGGCGCACGCACTTGATGATGTTCTCGGCCGCGCTCTGGGCACCGGTCACGATGTGCACCTTGGCCTCGAGCCGGATGCCGCTCATGCCGATCGGCTCTTTCACATCTTGGCCGTCGATTACGAACTCCTGCGGCTCCACCAGCAGCAAGCGCTGGTCAGTCGAGATGTTGATGGCTTTGGCCGTTTCGACCACGCGCGCCACATCGGCGGCGCTGACTTCGCGGTCCTTGATGGCGACCATGCCACTCGAATTGAAGCCCCGGATGTGGCTGCCGGTGATGCCGGTGTAGACCCGCGTGATCTTGCAGTCGGCCATCAGTTCGGCTTCCTTGAGCGCCTGCTGAATGCTCTGCACGGTGGTTTCGATGTTCACAACGACGCCGCGCTTGAGTCCATTGCTCGGCGCAATGCCCAGTCCGGCCAGTTTGAGCTCTCCGCCAGGCAGCACTTCGGCCACGACCACCATCACCTTGGCGGTGCCAATGTCCAGTGCTACGACCAGATCTTTGTATTCTTTCGCCATATGTTCACCTGTTGCTTTTGTTGCCGCTAATACACTTGTTACCGTTATTTCTTCTGTCCACTCACCGCGCCGGTCGTGACCCCGCGCAGGCGGATGGCATAGCCATCCTCATGACGCAGGTCCGCCGTCTCCATCGCCTCGGGCGTCCTGCCGTAGCGCGATGTCACCTGCGTCAACGTCTTGAGGAAACGCTGCGTGCGCTCCAGCACCTCGGCCACCGAGCCGCCCCCGAGTTCCAACGTGGCGCCGGTGTCGAGATGAACCCGCCAACCGCCGCGTCCGCTTAGCTCGAGTTGCTCCAGGGTCATGTCCATGCCGGCGAACAAGGGCTGCAGCGTCTGGTACATCGCCAGCACCGCTGCGCCCTGACCATCGGGTCCGTTCAATCGCGGCAGGTCCGCCTGTTCAACCTCGTCCACATTGGCTTCAAACACTTCGCCAAAGTTGTTGAGCAGGCGCGAATCACCTTCCGCCCCCCAATAGGCGAACGGCTTGTGCTCCTGCAACACGACCTTCAGACGATTCGGAAACTCGCGCCGCACGACGGCCTTGCGCACCCACGGCAAGGCCTCGAAAGCCTGTCGTGCGCGATCAAGGTCCATGGTGAAGAAGGTGCCGCTCAATTGCGACGCCACATTGGCGCGCACGGTCACTGCATTGCTGTGCGTCACCTCACCGGTCACCGCGATCGCGCGCACCGCGAACACCGGTTGGCGCAAGATCCACAGCGCGAGCATGCCGACCAGCAACAACGCAAACAGCACGAACAGGACGGACGCCGTCAGGTTCATGAGTTTCACGTCGACCGGTTGCGGCAGGCTCTTTGTCATCCGGTCACCTCGGCTTGATCAAGGCCATAGTCCAGCGCCGCATGCTGCAACACCGCCAGGCACAGCGCCGGATAATCGATGCCCGCCGCCTTGGCCGCCATCGGCACCAGCGAGTGTCCGGTCATGCCGGGCGAGGTGTTGATCTCGAGCAGGTAGGGTTGTCGCGTTGCCGCGTCGATCATCACGTCGGCACGGGCCCAGCCGCGGCAACCCAGCACACGGTAGGCATCGAGCACCATCGCCTGGATGCGCGCCTCCTCGCCGGTGGGCAGACCGCAGGGCACGAGATACTGCGTGGTGTCGGTGAAGTATTTGTTCTGGTAGTCGTAATTGCCTTCCAGCGCCACGATGCGGATCACCGGCAACGCGCGCGCCGCGGCACCCGTGCCCAGCACGGCAATCGTCACCTCGTCGCCCTGGATGAACTGTTCGCAAAGCACCTCGGGGTCACACGCGGACGCCAGTTCATACGCGCCAGCACACTGCCCCAAGGCTGTCACCTTGCTCAGACCGATGGTGGAACCTTCACGCGCAGGCTTCACAATCATCGGGCTGCCCAGTTTCCCAAAGGCCTGTTCGGTCGCAGCCGCGCTGTCAACCTGCTGCCAGGCCGGCGTTGCCAGACCCTCGGCGCGCCAGATGCGCTTGGTCATGACCTTGTCGATCGCAATGCTCGACGCCATGACACCGGAGCCGGTATAGGGCATGCCAAGCAACTCGAGCGCACCCTGCACTGTGCCGTCTTCACCAAAGCGGCCATGCAGTGCGATGAAGCAGCGCGCAAAGCCGTCGCGCTTGAGTTCCGCCAGGTCGCGCTGGGACGGATCAAAGGCATGGGCATCGACGCCCTTGGCGCGCAAGGCCTGCAGCACGCCCTGCCCCGACATCAGCGAAATTTCCCGCTCAGCCGACGCGCCGCCCATGAGGACCGCCACTTTTCCGAAACCAGTATCTGTTGCGCTCATAACCCCCGTACCTCCTGCTTCGGTGGCGCCATGGTCTGCGCCAGTTCCAGCACCTTGGCCGGCACGGCGCCGATCGAACCGGCCCCCATGCACAGCACCACATCACCGGCACGCGCCGTCTCCAGGATCACCTGCGCCATCGTGTCGATTCGATCGACAAAGACCGGCTCGATGCGACCCGCCACGCGCAAGGCACGCGCCAGACTGCGGCCGTCGGCCGCGACGATCGGCGCCTCGCCGGCGGCGTAGACCTCGGACAACAGAACGCAGTCGGCCTGCGCGATCACGTTGACAAAATCCTCGAAGCAATCGCGCGTGCGGGTGTAACGATGCGGCTGGAAGGCCAGCACCAGACGCCGGCCCGAAAAGGCGCCGCGCGCCGCCGCCAGCGTGGCTGCCATCTCCACCGGGTGGTGGCCATAGTCGTCGATCAGTGTGAAGGCGCCGCCCTCACGCGCCATCACTTCGCCGTAGCGCTGGAAGCGCCGCCCGACACCCTTGAAGCAGGCAAGCGCCCTTTGCACGGCTGCATCTTCCACGCCGAGTTCCACCGCCACCGCGATCGCCGCCAAGGCGTTGAGCACGTTGTGGCGTCCCGGCAGGTTCAGCACCACGTCCAGGTCTGGCAAAACGACGCCGTTGCGGCGCTGCACTGTGAAGTGCATTTGCCCGTCCACCGCCCGCACATTCACCGCGCGCACCTGCGAATCCTCGTCAAAGCCGTAGCTCGTGATCGGGCAGGTCACCTGAGCCACGATGTCGCGCACGGCAGCATCTTCCGTGCAAAGAATAGCCGTTCCATAGAAGGGCATGCGGTGCAGGAAATCGACAAAGGCCTGCTTGAGGCGGCCGAAGTCGTGACCGTAAGTCTCCATGTGGTCGGCGTCGATATTCGTGACGACCGCCATCACCGGCAGCAGGTTCAGGAATGATGCATCCGACTCGTCGGCCTCGACCACGATGTAGTCGCCTTGGCCGAGTCGGGCATTCGCACCCGCACTGTTAAGGCGCCCGCCGATGACAAATGTGGGATCGAGCCCGCCTTCGGCCAGCACGCTGGCGACCAGGCTGGTGGTAGTGGTCTTACCGTGGGTGCCAGCGATCGCAATGCCCTGCTTGAGACGCATGAGCTCGGCCAGCATCAGGGCGCGTGGCACCACCGGAATGCGCTTCTCGCGTGCTGCCAGTACCTCGGGGTTGTCGGCCTTCACCGCGGTCGAGGTCACAACGGCGTCGGCTTCGGCAACGTTGCTCGCAGCATGTCCGACAAAGGTCTGCAGACCCAGCGCCGACAACCGCTTCAGGGTCGCGCTGTCGTTCAGGTCTGAGCCGCTGATCGTGTAGCCCAAATTGAACAGAATTTCGGCAATGCCCGACATGCCGACACCACCGATGCCAACAAAATGGATGCGACGAATGGCGTGTTTCATGCGGTCAACTCCTCGCAGGCGCGCACGATCTCTCGGCTCGCCCCGGTTTTCTCAAGCTTCCTAGCCTGCTGCGCACACTGCAGCAGCGCGTCGCGCCCGGTCTTGCGCAGCCAGTCGGCCAGCCAGGCCGGACTGAGCTGTGACTGCGGCACGAGCCAGCCAGCCCCATGAGCCAGCAGGAAGCGCGCGTTGCCGGTCTGATGGTCGTCGACTGCGAACGGGAACGGAACGAACAGGGCCGCCGCACCGACTGCGGCAATCTCGGTGACGGTACTGGCACCGGCGCGGCAGATCACCAGATCGGCATCGGCAAAGGCTTGCGCGGTATCGTCGATGAAAGGCGTCAGTTGCGCAGCCACACCGGCAGCGGCGTAGTTGGCACGCAGCGCATCGATTTGCGCCACGCCGCTCTGGTGTGTGACGACCGGCCGCTCCTGCGCGGGCATCAGCGCCAGCGCCTGCGGCACGATGTCGTTGAGGGCGCGCGCGCCCAGACTGCCACCCACCACCAACAGGCGCAGCGGTCCGCTGCGAGCGGCAAAACGCGTCGCCGGTTCGGGTACGCCGATGAAGGCGCTGCGCAGCGGATTCCCGACCCATATACCGTCCTTGATCACATCCGGAAAGGCCGTAAAAACCCGCGTCGCCACCTTGGCCAGCAGTTTGTTGGCCATGCCAGCGACCGAATTCTGCTCGTGCAGGACCAGCGGCTTGCGCAGCAGCACCGTCATCAAGCCGGCCGGGAACGTTATGTAGCCACCCAGCCCGAGCACCACATCGGGTCTGACCCGGCGTAGCACCTGCAGGCTTTGCCAGCACGCGTGCAGCAGGCGCCAGGGCAGCCCGAGCAGCGAGCGCAGGCCTTTGCCGCGAACACCCGAGAAATCAACCGCCTCGAACGCAAAGCCCTGCGGCGGCACCAGACGGCTCTCCATACTTGCATGCGCGGCGCTGCCCGCGCCACCGAGCCAGTGCACGCGCCAGCCGCTGTCGCGCAGCGCCTGCGCCACCGCCAAGCCCGGGAAGATATGACCGCCGGTGCCACCCGCCATGACCAGTGCCACGCGCTGGTTCATACGCGGCCTCCGCGCATCATCAGGCGGTTTTCGAAGTCGATGCGCAGCACGACGGCGACGGCGACCAGGTTCACGATGATTGCGGAACCGCCGTAGCTCATTAACGGCAGCGTCAATCCCTTGGTTGGCAAGGCGCCGAGATTGACGCCCATGTTGATGAAGGCCTGAAAGCCCATCCAGATACCGACCCCTTGCGACACCAATCCGGCAAAGACCCGGTCCAGCGCGATCGACTGGCGGCCAATGTGCATCATGCGTCGCGTCAACCAGAGAAACAAGCCGATCACGCAGACAACGCCGACCAATCCGAATTCCTCGCCGATCACCGCCAGCAGAAAGTCGGTGTGCGCCTCGGGCAGCCAGTGCAGTTTCTCGACGCTGCCGCCCAGGCCGACACCGAAGATCTCGCCGCGTCCGATGGCGATCAATGAGTGCGTCAACTGGTAGCCCTTGGCCAGCGCGTTCTTCTCGCTCCAGGGATCGAGGTAGGAAAAAATGCGTTCGCGCCGCCAGTCGCTCAGGGCAATCATCAAACCGAACGCCACCAGCAAGACGGCAATGAGCAGAGCAACCACCCGCACATTCACACCGCCCAGGAACAGGATGCCCATGGCGATCACGGCGATTACCATGAAAGCGCCCATGTCAGGCTCGGCCAACAGCAGCACGCCAACCAGCGCCACCGCGATGCCCATCGGCGCAACAGCACGCAGAAAGCTTTCCTTGACCTCCATCTTGCGAACCATGTAATCGGCGGCGTACAGCAGCACCGAGAACTTGGCCAGCTCGGACGGCTGGAAACTCAGGGGCCCGAGCGAGATCCAGCGCCGCGCGCCGTAGACCACCTTGCCCAGATGCGGAATCAACACAGCCGCCAGCAACACCAGCGACGCGATGAACAGCCACGGCGCCGCCTTTTCCCAGCGCGCAACCGGAACCTGGAACGCGAGCAGCGCCGCGACAAAAGACATCGCCAGCCACATGATGTGGCGCGTCAGGAAATAGGTGTGCGTGTACTTGGCGAAACGCGGGTTTTCCGGCATCGCGATCGATGCCGAGTAAACCATCACCATGCCCCAGGCCAGCAAGGCCACGGTGACCCACAGCAGCGCCTGATCAAAGCCGACAACACGCGACGGGGCATTGCTGGCGTTGGCAAGCTGCGTGCTCACAATGCGCCCTCCAGAGCCACACCAGCGGCATTGGCGAGATCACGAACGGCCTGGTAAAAAATCTGCGCCCGATGCTCGTAGTTGTCGAACATGTCAAAGCTCGCGCAGGCCGGCGACATCAGCACCGCATCACCGGCCTGCGCCAGTTCGTGCCCTGCCGCCACCGCCTGCGCCATCGTTGCCGCATCCACCAGAGTGATGCCCGTGGACTGCAGCGCGGCGCGAATCAGCGGCGCATCGCGCCCGATCAGCACCACCGCGCGCGCGTGGCGCATCACCGGCGCCATCAGCGGCGAAAAGTCCTGGCCCTTGCCTTCGCCACCGAGGATCACAACGATCTTGCGCTCGAGCCCCAGCCCAATGAGCGCAGCCACCGTCGCACCAACGTTGGTGCCCTTGCTGTCATCAAAGAATTCGACCCCGTCGACGCTGCCGATCAGTTCAACCCGATGCGGCTCGCCGCGGTATTCGCGCAGGCCATACAGCATCGGGCCCAGCGCACAGTCGGCGGCACAGGCCAGCGCCAACGCCGCCAGCGCATTGACGGCGTTGTGGCGGCCGCGGATGCGCAGCGCGTCAGCCGGCATCAGGCGCTGCAGATGCAGTTCCTGAAGATCGGTGTTGTTGCGCTTCTTGATCGTCTCGTCGGCCTCCAGTGCACGCACCAGCCAGACCATGCCATTGACCTCTTCGAGGCCGAAGTCGCCGGGACGCGCCGGCAAATCGGCACCGAAGGTAACGTGCGCGCGCAGCTTAGGTTGCTGCGCCTTGGCCCGCGACGCGCGCTGCCCTGCAGCCGGCGCATCGGACGCAAGCGGACGCAGCATGGCCATCACCAGCGGGTCTTCGCGATTGAGCAGCATCAGAGCGTGCTCGCCGAAGACACGTGCTTTGGCGTCGATATAGGCCTGCATCGAGCCATGCCAGTCAAGGTGATCCTGCGTGATGTTGAGCACCACGGCGGCGCTGGGTTCGAAACCGTTGTCGCCGTCGAGCTGGAAGCTCGAGAGTTCAAGAACCCAGACCTCGGGCAGTGCGTCGGCATCAAGGCAAGCCGACAGCGTGTCGAGCAGGGTGGGGCCGATATTGCCGGCCACCACCACGCGCTTGCCAGCGCGGCTGACCAATTGGCCGGTCAGCGCTGTCACGGTGGTCTTGCCATTGGTGCCGGTCACGGCCAGCACCTTGGGCGTGTACTCGCGCGCAGCCCGCAACGCGGCGAGCGCCTGCGAGAACAGCGCCAGTTCGCCGCCCATCGGGATGCCGGCAGATTGCGCCGCCGCCGTAACCAAGGCGAGGTCAGCCGGTGCTAGACCCGGGCTCTTGAATACGGCATGCGCTCCGGCGCCATCGATCAGGCTGGCGTCTAGGGGACCGCTGATGAAACGCACAAGTGGCAACTCTTTCTGCACTGCGGCCAGCTGCGGCGGTGCGCTGCGCGTATCGGCCACCGTGACCTGCGCGCCGCAACGCGCGCACCAGCGCGCCATCGCCAGGCCGGACGCACCCAGGCCCAGAATCAGAACGTGTTGGTCTTTCAGATGTTCCACGCTTACCTGAGCTTCAGTGTTGACAGGCCGATTAGGCACAGCAGCATGGTGATGATCCAGAAGCGCACGACAACCTGCGTCTCCTGCCAGCCGCTCTTCTCGAAATGGTGGTGCAACGGCGCCATCTTCAGCAGGCGCCGGCCCTCGCCGTATTTTTTCTTGCTGTACTTGAACCAGGTCACCTGAAGCATCACCGACAGCGCCTCGACGACGAAGATGCCGCCCATGATGGCCAGCACGATTTCCTGGCGCACGATCACCGCCACCGTTCCCAGAGCGGCACCAAGCGCCAACGCGCCGACATCGCCCATGAAGACCTGGGCCGGGTGCGTGTTGAACCAGAGAAAGGCCAGGCCGGCGCCGGCCATGGCCGAGGTAAAGATCAGCAACTCGCCTGAGCCCGTGATATGCGGGAAGAACAGGTACTTGGAATAGACCGCACTGCCGGTCACGTAGGCAAAGACCCCGAGGCTGGCGCCGACCAGCACCACCGGCATGATGGCCAGTCCGTCCAGGCCATCGGTCAGGTTGACGGCATTGCTGGAGCCGACGATCACGAGGTAGGTCAGGATGACGAAGCCAAGAACGCCCAGCGGGTAGCTCACTTCCTTGAAGAACGGCAGCAGCAGCCCGGCTTTGGGGGGCAGGCTCAGGTCGAATCCCGACTGCACCCATTTGAAGAACAGTTCCAGCACCCGCATGTTGGAGTTCTCGGAGATGCTGAACACCAGGTACAGCGCGGCGACCAGGCCGATAACCGATTGCCAAAGGTACTTCTCGCGCGACCGCATGCCCTCGGGGTTCTTGTCAACCACCTTGCGCCAGTCGTCCACCCAGCCGATGGCACCGAAACCCAGTGTGACCAACAACACGATCCAGACGAAGCGGTTGCTCAGATCGGCCCAGAGCAGGGTGGCAACCGCGATGCACAGCAAGATCAGGACACCGCCCATGGTCGGCGTGCCGCTCTTGCTCAGGTGCGAGGCCATGCCATAGCCGCGAATCGGCTGCCCGATCTTGAGTTCGGCCAGGCGCCGGATGACCCAGGGTCCGGCCAGCAAGCCCATCAACAAGGCTGTCATGGCAGCCATCACGGCGCGCAGCGTCAGGTACTGGAAGACCCGAAGGAAGCCCCATTCGGGCGCCTGGGTTTGCAGCCACTGGGCCAGACTCATCAGCATGACTGGCCCCCGGCCTGCGTTTCAAAGTGCATGGTTTTTCCCTTGTCCTGTGTCGCGTATTCGGTGATCGCAGACACCACGCGCTCCATCTTCATGAAGCGCGAACCCTTGACCAGCACACTGCCGGTGTGTGCGAGCGCCGCGCGAACCGCATCCTGCAGGGAATCGATGTCAGAAAAGTGCCGACCGGCGCCGAAACTGCTGGCCGCGACGGCGGACAGGTCACCCAGCGTGTACAGCGCTTCAATGCCCAGGCTGTGCGCCAGTTGCCCGGCTTCCGCATGAAATTGCGGACCTTGATCACCTACCTCGCCCATGTCGCCCAGCACCAGCAGGCGCGGACCGGGCAGCGTCGCCAGCACCTCGATTGCGGCACGCACCGAGTCCGGGTTCGCGTTGTAGCTGTCGTCCACCAGCGTGAGGCGGCGCTCGCCCAGCGCGACCACGAGCGCGCGTGAGCGGCCCTTGACCGGCTCGAACGCCGTCAGACCCGCCGCAATCGCGCCCGGTGGCACACCGGCGGCCAACGCGCAGGCGGCGGCGGCCAGCGAATTCTTCACGTTATGCCGACCGGCAATGTGCAATGCGTATTGCAGCGACCCGGCAGTGGTCTGTACAGCTATCTGCCATGCATCCCCGGCCCACAGCGCCTGCGCGCACCAGACATCGGCATCGACATTCTCAGCCTCGCAAAAGCGCAACACGGCCCGCGGCCCGGCCAGCGCTGACCACAGCGCGCTGTAGGCGTCGTCCGCCGGGAACACCGCGACACCGCTGGCCGCCAGCGCGGCAATGACCTGTCCATTTTCCCGTGCCACCGCTTCAACCGTCGCCATGAATTCGAGATGTTCGCGCTGCGCGTTGTTAACCAGCGCCACCGTCGGCTGAGCCATTGCCGCCAGGGTCGCAATTTCTCCCGGATGGTTCATGCCGAGTTCGATCACCGCGATTTCGTGTCCGGCGCGCAAACGCAGGACCGTCAGCGGCACGCCGATGTCATTGTTGAGATTGCCCTGCGTCGCGAGAAAGGCCTGCGGCTTGTAGGCGCGCAGGATGGCCGCGATCATCTGCGTCACCGTGGTCTTGCCGTTGCTGCCGGTCACGGCAATCACGGGCAGCCTGAATTGCGCGCGCCAGCGCGTCGCCAGCACACCGAGCGCCTGCCTGCTGTCGCTCACGACCAGCCCCGGCAAGCCGGCTGCGCGCAGCCGCGGCTCGGCATCACCCTGGCACAGCGCGGCCACCGCGCCTCTGGCCTTGGCCTCGGACAGAAAATCATTGGCATCAAAGCGTTCGCCGCGCAGCGCCACGAACAAATCACCGGGCTCGATGCTGCGGGTGTCGGTATGGACGCGCTTGAAGGCCACCTCGCCGCTGCCAACGAGGCGCGCGTTGTCCAGCCATTGACCGGCCAGCTGCAGGCTCATCATGTCATTCATGGACAGCCCCCGATCTGGCGGCGAACTCGGACCGGACGTTGAGCGCGCGGCGAACATGGTCCAGATCGGAAAACGCCAGGCGCTTGCCGGCCACTTCCTGGTAGTCTTCGTGCCCCTTGCCGGCCACCAGCAACACATCGTTCGGGTGCGCCAATGCCAGCGAATCACGAATGGCCTGCGCTCGATCGACCTGGACAATGGGTGGCGCATGACCGGCCATGCCGAGCAGAATCTGGCTGATGATGGTCTCGGGCTTTTCACCGCGCGGGTTGTCACTGGTCACGACCACCCGATCGGCGTGGTTGGCCGCCATCGCGCCCATCAGCGGGCGCTTGGCGGCATCGCGGTCACCGCCGCAGCCGAAAACACACCAGAGCCGGCCACCACGCTGATCAGCCAGCGAGCGCAGCGCGGCGAGCGCCTTGCCCAATGCGTCAGGCGTGTGGGCATAGTCAACCGCCACCAGTGGCTGACCCTCGGTTCCGACACATTCCATGCGCCCGGGCACCGGCGTCAGCTGCGCGCAGGCCTCTACGGCAGCGGCCAGCGGCACGCCGATCGAGCGCATGGCCGCCAGAACACCGAGCAGGTTCGACACGTTGTAAAGGCCGATCAGCTTCGTTTGCAGACGATGGCTCTGCGCGCCCTCGCGCACACTGAAACTCAAGCCTTGTGCGGCATAGCGGACATCCTGCGCCCATAGTCGCGCCGCGCCGATGCAGGAGACCGTCCACAGATCGAGGGCACTCGAGGCCAACTCATCGGCCAGCACGCGGCCCTGCGGATCGTCGGTGTTGACAATGGCGGCTCGCAGACCCGGCCAAGCGAACAACTGCGCCTTGGTCTGCCAGTATGTGTCCATGGTGCCGTGGTAATCGAGGTGATCCTGCGTCAGGTTGGTGAAGACGGCGCTGCGGATGCGGCAGCCAGCCAGACGCTGTTCCTCAATGCCGATAGAGGAGGCTTCGATGGCGCAGGCCTTGACGCCCTCGTTCACCAGTTGCCGCAATGCCTGCTGCAAAAGAACCGGGTCCGGCGTGGTCAATCCGGTGGCAACGACATCGGGCACCCGCCCGATGCCCAGCGTGCCGACCATGGCGCAGGGGATTGGCGCCACCTGCTGCAGCCTGGAGAGCGCCTGCGCGAGCCACCAGACGGTCGAGGTCTTGCCATTGGTGCCGGTCACCGCCAGCAGATCGAGCTGTTCCGATGGCTGATCGAAAAAGGCAGCGGCTATCGGGCCGCTGGCAGCCTTGAGCCCGGCATAAGCGGCAACGCGCTCGCTCTGGAACGCGTACGCCTCGACGCCGCTGCGCTCGACCAGGCAGGCGCTTGCACCCTGGGCCAGGGCGCTGGCCACATACCGGCGCGCGTCGCTCGCGGCACCCGGCCAGGCGATGAAACCGTCGCCCGAGAGCAACTTGCGACTGTCGCTGCGCAGTGTGCCGCTGACACGGCTGTGCAACCACTGGGCGGCTTCGGCGAACGTATGGAGTTCCAGCATCAGAAACTCTCTTCCTCGGCCTTGGACACGATCTGCGGCTTGACCGCCATGTCCGGGCTGACACCCATCATGCGCAAAGTCTGTTGCACCACTTCGCTGAACACGGGCGCGGCCACGGCGCCGCCGTAATACTGGCCGGCGCTGGGCTCATCGATCATTACGCCAACGATGATGCGCGGCTGCTCGATCGGCGCCATGCCGACGAACCAGCCGCGGTATTTGCGGTTGCCGGCGCTGCCATAGCCCTTGCCAATCTGCTTGTAGGCGGTGCCGGATTTGCCGCCCACCGAGTAGCCGATGGTCTGCGCCTTCTGACCGGTGCCGCCGGGGCCAGCCGCGAGTTGCAGCATCTTGCGCACCTGACCGGCAGTTGTCTGGGACAACACCCGCACGCCAACCGCCGGCTCACTGTTCTTGAGCATGGTGACCGGGATGATCTTTCCCTCGTTGGAAAACACCGTGTACGAGCGCGCCATCTGGAACAGCGAAGCCGACAGGCCGTAGCCGTAGGACATGGTGGCCTGTTCGATCGGACGCCAGGTCTTGTAAGGGCGCAGCCGACCCGAGACCGCGCCCGGAAAACTGATCTGCGGCTTCTGGCCAAAACCGGCGCTGGAAAACAGTTCCCACATTTCGCGCGGTTGCATGCGCAGCGCGATCTTGGCGGTGCCGATGTTGCTCGACTTCTGGATCACGCCCTCGACCGTCAGCACACCATTCGGATGCGAATCGGAAATCGTGGCCCCGGTGATGGTGAATTTTCCAGGCCCGGTATCAATGATCGTTTGCGGCGTGACACGCCCGGTTTCCAGCGCCAGGCCGATGGTGAAGGGCTTCATCACGGAGCCGGGCTCAAAGGTGTCGGTCAGCGCCCGGTTGCGCAGTTGTTCACCGGTCAGATTGCGCCGCTTCGCCGGCACATAGCTGGGGTAATTGGCCAACGCCAGCACTTCGCCGGTGACAACGTCGAGCACGACGACGCTGCCGGCCTTGGCCTTGAATTGCTGCACAGCGTCGTGCAGTTTCTGGTACGCGAAGAACTGCACCTTGCTGTCGATGCTGAGCTGCAGATCGGGCCCGTCGACCGGCGAGATCTGCTCGCCGACGTCCTCTACGACGCGCCCCAGCCGATCCTTGATCACGCGGCGCGAACCGTTGTGCCCGGCCAGTTGCTTGTTGAAAGCCAGTTCGACGCCTTCCTGTCCGATGTCTTCAACATTGGTGAAGCCAACCACATGCGCGGCAGCCTCGCCCTCCGGATATTGCCGCCGGTATTCCTTGCGCTGGTAGACGCCCTTGATGCCCAGGGCCATGATTTCCTGCGCCACCGTGTCGTCGACCTGGCGCTTGAGCCAGACGAAGGTCTTGTCTTCGTCCTCGAGGCGCTTTTCAAGCTCGGCCAGTGGCATTTCAAGCAGCCTGGCCAGCTCGGTCAGTTGTGCCGGGTCGCGCTCGATATCCTCGGGAATGGCCCATATGCTGGGTGCCGGCACGCTCGAGGCCAGGATCAGACCGTTGCGGTCCAGGATGCGGCCACGATTGGCCGGCAACTCCAGTGTGCGCGCAAAGCGCACTTCACCCTGCTTCTGAAAAAACGCATTGGCGATCACCTGGATGTAGGTCGCACGCGCGGCAAGACCGGCAAAACCCAGGGCGATCGCAGCAACAATGAACTTGCTGCGCCAGACCGGCGTGCGGCTGGCCAGCAGCGGACTCGTCGTGTAGTTGATGCTGCGGCTGCTCATTGGATGCGTCCGGCAATGGCAGGGCCGACGCCCGGCGCGAGGGCGGCGCTGGCAGCCGCACGGGGCACGCTGCCATAAGTCACATAGTGCGTGATGGCCGGCGTCGTCGAGCGCATCTGCAATTGCTCCTTGGCCAGCTTCTCCACGCGCAGCGGGGTGGCCTGCGCCCGGCGTTCGACCTGCAGACGTTCGTTGTCTGCCTCGATCCGGTGCGCCTGCGAACGGGCCTTGTCCAGTTCCGAGAACAGCCGGCGCGACTCGTACTGCACGCTCACCAGGTACAGGGCACTGGCCAGCAGTGCCAACAGCAAGAACAGGTTCACTCTGCTCACGCTGCCGTCCTTTGCGCCACACGCATGATGGCGCTGCGCGCGCGTGGGTTGGCCGCGACCTCGTCCGCGCCGGGTTTGACGCGATCGATCGCCTTGAGCTTCATCACCTTGGGCGCGGCAAAGGGCGCGCGCCGGTCGTATTCGTCACGCGAGTGCTGCGCGATGAACTGCTTGACGATGCGGTCTTCCAGCGAATGAAAGCTGATCACGACCAGCCTCCCGCCCGGCTGCAGCACATCGAGGCTGGCCTCTAGCGCCTGTTGCAGCTCCTCAAGCTCGGCGTTGATGAAAATCCGAAAAGCCTGAAATGTGCGCGTTGCAGGGTTCTGGCCCGGCTCGCGGGTTTTGACCGTGTCAGCCACGAGCTGGGCCAGTTCAGTGGTGGTTGAAATGGCGCCCCGTTCCTGTCGGCGAGCAACAATCGCCTTTGCAATGGCCCCAGCAAACCGTTCTTCACCATAGTCACGTATCACCTCCGCTATTTTTTCTGCATCGGCTGTTGCCAGCCACTGCGCAACGCTGATTCCGCGCGTGGTATCCATGCGCATGTCAAGCGGACCTTCGAACCTGAAACTGAAGCCTCGTGCCGGATTGTCAATTTGCGGCGAACTGATGCCCAGATCGAGCAGCACGCCGGCGACACTGGCTTTGGGCAGTTCGCCGAGTTGCGCAAACCCTTGGTGCCTGATGGAAAACCGCGGATCATTCAGACTCGCGGCAGCGGCCAGCGCATCGGGATCCTTGTCGAAGGCAATCAGCCGCCCCTGCGGTGCCAGCCGTGAGAGGATCAGGCGCGCATGGCCGCCGCGGCCAAAGGTGGCGTCCACATAGCAGGGCGCGGCCGCGCTGACAGTGCCGGGTTCGGCCTGGGGATCATTGAAGAGAGCGTCAACTGCTTCATTCAACAAAACGGTGGTGTGCGTCCATGAGGTGTTCACCGCCGGCCTTCAGAAAGAAAAGTCCTTGAAGACATCAGGCATGTCGCCGGCCATGGCCTTCGCTTCCTGTGCTTCATAGGTCGCCTTGTCCCACAACTCGAAGTGCTGGCCCATGCCGAGCAGCATCGCGTCCTTGGCAATGCCGGCGGCCGCGCGCAATTCGGGCGCCACCAGCACGCGGCCCGTGGCATCCATTTCAACGTCCATAGCGTTGCCCAGGAAGATCCGCTTCCACCACTGGGCCGACATCGGCAGCGCCGCCAGGCGCTCTCGAAATTTCTCCCACTCCGGGCGCGGAAAGACCATCAGGCAACCGTGCGGATGCTTGGTGATCGTGAGCTGACCGCCGGCCGCAGCTGTCAGGACGTCACGATGCCGGGTCGGCACCGACAGGCGACCCTTGGAATCGAGACTTAATGACGAGGCCCCTTGAAACACGGCAGCACATCCTTCGTTGGCAAAAACAGCAAAAAAATACAAGTGCAAAGGCACTTTTCACCACTTAATTGCACTTTTTTGCACTGTACCAGCAAAAGGAAGGAATGCAAGCAGGCTCGCAAGAATTTATTTCAATGAAATCAAGTACTTAGCCACTGTTTTGGAAGAAAGAACAAGACAAAATCGTTCTAAATTAAGCACTTAGCGCATGTTATGAAAGTGATGCTTGAGGGTGGACAGCATCGCAGCCGAATCGTTGCGGTCCTCGCGTGGAAGGCCCCATCATCACAGGCCCGATCAGCCAATCACAGAATGAAACGCGAAAGGTCCTCATCGCGACTCAATTCGCCGAGCCGCGCGTCGACGTAGGCAGCGTTTACGCAAATCGTCTGGCCGCCAAGATTCGCAGCGTCAAAACTTACCTCGTCAAGCAGGCGTTCCATCACGGTGGATAGCCGCCGGGCGCCGATGTTTTCGGTGCGTTCGTTGACGTCGAACGCAATGTGCGCAAGCCGGGCAATGCCTTCATCGAGGAACTCAATGTGCACGTTTTCAGTGGCGAGCAGGGCTTGGTACTGCTTGACCAGCGAGGCATGGGTCTGGGTCAGGATGGCAACAAAGTCCTGCACTGACAACGACTGCAGTTCGACCCGAATAGGAAAGCGGCCCTGCAACTCCGGAATCAGGTCGCTGGGCTTGCTCAAGTGAAAAGCACCCGATGCGATGAACAGGATGTGATCGGTCTTGACCATGCCGTACTTGGTGGACACCGTTGTCCCTTCGACCAGCGGCAACAGGTCGCGCTGCACGCCCTGGCGTGACACCTCGGCACCGCTGCCTTCGGAGCGTGAAGTGACCTTGTCGATTTCATCGATGAACACAATGCCGTTTTGCTCGAGCATGTGCAGCGCCTGTGTCTTGATTTCGTCCTCATTCACCAGCTTGGCCGCCTCTTCATCGGTCAGCAGGCGCAAGGCCTCCGGGATCTTGAGTTTGCGTGTCTGGCGCTTGGACTGCCCGATCTGACCGAACATGCCGCGCAATTGCTCGGTCATTTCTTCCATGCCGGCCGGGCCCATGATCTCGAGTTGTGGCGGCGTCTGCGCCAGATCGATCTCGATCTCGCGATCAGCCAGCTGGCCCTCGCGCAACTTCTTCCGGAATGTCTGACGTGCCACGCTGGGCGTCTCGGTCTTTGGTTCAGCACCCATTTCGGCACGCGGTGGCGGAATCAGAATATCGAGCAGGCGTTCCTCGGCTGCGTCCTCAGCCCGTGCGCGCACCTTCTTCATTTCGGCGACGCGGGTCTGCTTGACCGCAATATCGGCCAGATCACGGATGATGGCATCCACATCCTTCCCGACGTAGCCGACCTCGGTGAACTTGGTGGCCTCGACCTTGATGAAGGGCGCATCGGCAAGCCGCGCCAGACGGCGCGCAATCTCGGTCTTGCCAACCCCCGTAGGGCCGATCATCAGGATGTTCTTGGGCGTGATTTCCGCGCGCAGGCCCGGCTCCACCTGCTGACGGCGCCAGCGATTGCGCAAGGCAATGGCCACGGCACGCTTGGCTTGATGCTGGCCAACGATGTGCTTGTCGAGTTCACAGACAATTTCCTGGGGCGTCACGGCGCATCTCCCAAGGTTTCAATGGTGTGATTCATGTTGGTGTAGATGCACAACTCGCCAGCGATCTCGAGCGAGCGCTTGACGATATCGTGCGCCGACAGGTCGGTATGGTTCAATAAGGCGATGGCGGCGGCCTGCGCATAGGCGCCGCCCGAGCCGATCGTCACGATTCCGTTCTCGGGCTCCAGAACGTCGCCATTGCCGGTGATGATGAGAGAGGCCTCGCTGTCGGCGACCGCCAGCATCGCTTCGAGCCGCCGCAACACGCGGTCGGTGCGCCAGTCCTTTGTCAGTTCGATGGCGGCGCGCACCAGATGACCCTGGTGCTTTTCAAGCTTGGCTTCAAAGCGCTCAAATAGGGTGAAGGCGTCGGCGGTGGCGCCGGCGAAGCCGGCCAGCACCTTGCCGTGATAGAGCTTGCGCACCTTGCGCGCCGTCCCCTTGACAACAATGTTGCCCAAGGTGACCTGCCCGTCTCCGCCAATAGCTACTGTCGTGCCAGCAGCCGTCTTGCGCCGCACGCTGATGATCGTCGTACCGTGAAATTGTTCCATGCCTACTTTACGTTGGGGTTACCAGCCCGAAAACAAGTCTGGGCCAGGAAAGTACTTGTTGACGAGCCCCGGATCAACTGTTGCGCAACAAGACCTTTGCATGCTCGTTGATGCCGATGACGTTGAAGAAAGCGGCCACAAGGCACGGCACGTCGCGAAACTGAACCTGACAGCCTTCGGCTTCGCGCGCCATCACCCAGTTGAGGATGCTTCCAGCGGCCGAGAAATCAACCCGGATCAAACGATCGCAGGAGATGACCAGGCCTTGCGCCGGCGCCGCACCGGCCAGAAGCTTGCCTAGGGACTCGGACGCATCACCGAGCACCTCGCCACTGAGCTCAATCACATTGGCCCGCAAGGTCTCCAGACTCATCGGTTCGGTTGGTGCATTGCTCGAAGGCACCTGACTTGCGCTGGTTTCGTCGCCAACATAGCCGCAGCGCGCATCCTCCCAAGGCGGAGGCGAGAGTTCATGAATCACACAATAATCCAGCGCAGCCAGTTCAAATTCGTCCTGCAGACGCATGACCCGCAAGGCATCCAAGCGCAGTCGCCACCAGACCATCTCAACCGTCCGGTCGCCGGCCGGCGTGCATGCGCGCAGGACTTTCACGAGCGCGTCGACCCCGGAAAAATGCAGCGTGACCGACTGGGCGCACCACTGCGCAAACAGCTCGGCCAGCGGCCGCGCGGCATCCGGTGCGATCCCGCGCAGCGCATGCCAATCCAAATGCCACGGCGCCGGTGCCTGCTCCAGGATGACGCGCAACGCCTTCAACGCCGGCCGGTCAAGTTCTGCCGGGCATGCCCAGGTGACCGCATCCGCCATGCGACCGTTTCGCTCCAACAGATCCGGAGTTGAAAACCACGAAGGCGCCGCCTGGCCAAAACGCTCGGCGCATTCCATGGCGATCTGCTCAAAGCGGTCCTGCTGCCCGGTTGCACGATATAGATCGAACAAGGCTGCCGACCAGCCTTTGGCGGATTCCGGCCGCACCTTGTCGGCGCGCAGCGCCGCGAGCAGACCGGCCTCAGCGCCCGCATCGTCCCGATTGGCGAAGCGGATGGCCGCCTCCTCGGTGTCAGGGTCAACGAGGCTGTCGCCCAGATCAATGGAGAACAGACCGGACAGCGAGAACTCCTTGGCTTCGGCCGCCGGGGCATTGCCGCCGAAATTCCCGAATTCCATCATCGGTTGCGTTACGACGCGGGAAACCGTGTCCGGCTCCGACAATCCAGCCGGCTGTGTCGTTGCGTAGGCCCGTCCCCGCCCCTGCTCGGCCTCGGCGTATGCCTCCGGCGGCTGGGTCTGAGAGAACTCACTGAGTGCCCCGTCCGGCGCCCGGGTTTCCGAGGCCTTTTCATTTTCGGATGGCAGCACGTTTGGAACAGGTGTGGTGCGCGCAGCAGAATCACCCTGCTTGCCCTTCCACCACTGCTTGGACATCTGGGCTTCAATGTCATCAATCTTCTTGATCGTGCTGGCCCGCTCCTCCGGATTGTTTCCGGTGGTGCTGGCCAGAAAGAACGATGGCCGACCATTCGCGTCGGAGTTGACGACAGGAATGTTGCGACGCAGTTTGCGCAATTGGTCAAATTCTCGATTGCGCACAAACTCGTTGCGCCGCTTGCGCTCGATCATTTCCTTGAGCGCCTGCTTGCTATAGCCCTTGTCCTGCTCCGAATCGGGCTCCATACCGATTTGATCGAGTTCGGACCAGTCCTTGGCCGGATGGCGAACAAACTTCGCCACCTTGGACAGAAAACCGGAGCTGTTATCTTTCGTCGCCATGGAGCTGCGCAGACAGGCAGGAGGACGCGGAGCGTCAGCCGTCAATCCCCAAACATCTTCTGTTTGAGTTCACGACGCTGCTGCGCCTCAAGCGACAGGTTGGCTGTCGGCCGCGCCAGCAAACGCCCGACACCGATGGGTTCACCCGTTTCATCGCAGTAGCCGTAGTCACCCGAGTCGATGCGCGCGATCGACTGTTCGATCTTCTTCAACAGCTTGCGCTCCCGATCCCGCGTGCGTAACTCAAGGGCATGCTCTTCTTCGATGGTGGCGCGGTCGGCCGGGTCGGGCACGACGACGGTGTCCTCGCGCAGATGCTCGGTCGTTTCACCCGCGTTGCTCAGGATGTCCTTCTTCAACTGGATCAACTTGCCACGGAAGAACGCCAATTGGGTCTCGTTCATGTAATCGTCATCGTGCATGGCGATCACTTCGGCATCCGTCAACTGCTCAACCGGCTTTGTCTTCCAGTTGTTTGCCAACTTCGGATCCTTCTTGATGGCCGAGGCCAAGGGCGGAACAATCAGCGGGGACGAAACAGTTTGCGTAAAACTGGCTTTGGCGGCCGTCGAGGCCACCGACTGCGCCATGGACGGAACCGTCAACTGCGCCAGCCTTGAAGAAGGCCGACCGGCCCGCGCCGGCACCGAGGGGCTGACCGCCGGGGCAGGCGTCGGCAAGACCTTGGCTTTGGGCGCCACCACGACGGCCTGGGGAACTTTCGCGATCATTGCTTTCACTGAATCCTTTGTTTGAACTTTTACAACCGGTTTGGCGACCTTCGCGGTCTTCACCGGCGCAACCTTGACTGGCTTGGCCGTCTTGGCTGGCTTGGCCGTGTTAGCTGGCTT
>Ga0214252_1000032_pt1 | contig 81355 bp, 66 predicted proteins | sample TroBogypolimnion_47_FD_153090 | JGI IMG/M metagenome (GOLD analysis project Ga0214252, IMG submission 153090) | Freshwater microbial communities from Trout Bog Lake, WI - 13JUL2009 hypolimnion | ecosystem: Environmental > Aquatic > Freshwater > Lake > Hypolimnion/Profundal zone | place: Trout...
GGGCGCGTCGCGGTGGGGGCGCTGGAGCCGCATTTTGCCAAGTCACTTTGCACCGCGGCCGGGGTGTCGTATACGAACATCTTAAGCATGCTCGCACCAGCGACGCATCAGTCGATCGCCGATTACCTGCAGGGCATGACGCGCCAGGCGCTCGATGCGCTGTCCGTCGAAAAAGACATTCCGCTCTACACCCTATCGAAATGAGGGCTGCTGGCGCAACAGCACGATGGCACGCGCCTCCATCGCCTGGCCAAGCCCGACCGGACCCATCTTTTCGGCGGTCTTGGCCTTGACGCTGACCTGATCGAGCATGAGGTCAAGCGCGCGCGCGATGCAAGCGCGCATAGCCGCGATGTGTGGCATCAGCTTGGGTGCTTGGGCGATCACGGTGCTGTCCACGTTGCCGATTTCGAAACCGGCCTCGCGCACGCGGCGTGCCGCCTCGGTCAGAAGAACCAGTGAATCCGCCCCTTTGAAACGCACGTCGGTGTCGGGGAAATGCATGCCGATATCGCCCAGGGCGGCCGCGCCTAGCAGCGCATCGGTGATCGCGTGCAGCAGCACATCCGCGTCCGAATGACCGAGCAGGCCCAGATGAAACGGGACCTCGACGCCGCCGACGATCAGTTTGCGCCCTGCCACCAGCGCGTGCACATCCCAGCCCTCGCCAATCCTGAAGTTCATACGATGCTCCTTGCTCGCGCCTGCAATACCGCTTCGGCCAGCGCAAAATCTTCCGGGTAGGTCACTTTGAAATTCTGCGCGCTGCCAGGCACCAGCAGCGGTTGCAATCCGCTGGCCTCGATGGCACTGGCTTCGTCGGTCACGCTCGGCCCAGCCTGCTCCAAGGCATCCATCAACGTGCCGATGCGAAACATCTGCGGCGTCTGCGCCAGCCATTTGTCGCTGCGCGCAAGCGTCGCTGTGACCCGTCCCCCGGCTTCCACCTTCAACGTGTCGGGCAGGCGCAGCGCGAGCAAACCGCCCACCGCGTCGTCGCAGCAGGCATCCATTAGAGTGTCGATCTGCGCCGGCGTGATCAGGCAGCGCGCTGCGTCGTGCACCAGCACCCAGTCATGCCGTGACGCGCCTTGGAGCAGCAGCGCGGCAAGACCATTGAAAACACTGGCGGCGCGGGTGGCGCCGCCACAGCGAACGGTCAAGGCGCCACTGCCGAGCGACTCGAAAAGCAGATCATCTGGCGCAACGACCACCAACACATCCGACAGGCGGGTGACGGCAGCGAAGGCCGCCAGCGTGTGCAACACCATGGGCCGATCGGCGACTGCCTGATACTGCTTCGGGCCATCAGCACCAGCTCGCGACCCCGTTCCGGCGCAGGGAATCAAGGCCCAATAGCGAACGGGTGAAGGCACTGGGGTGGGGGAATTGCGAGGGGCGTCAGTCATGGCTGTAGGCCCATTCTAAAATAAGCGCTTCATGGATTTACCCAAACTTCTCCCCGGCAAACGCTACACCCTCCCCCGACCCACCGGTTCCGCCGACGCCCTGCTGCTGGCCCAATTGGGATTGCGCGAGAAGAACGCGGGCAAGCTGACCGCCATCGTGACCGCCGACGCCACCGACGCGCAGCGGCTGATCGACGAAATGGCGTTCTTTGCACCGGAGCTGCGCTGCGTTCTGTTTCCGGATTGGGAGACACTACCCTACGACACGTTCTCACCGCACCAGGACCTGATCAGCGAGCGCCTGGCGACCCTGTGGCGCATCAGTCAGCGCGACAAGGAAAGCGGCGCCGACGTCGTCATCGTGCCCGCCACCACCGCGCTTTACCGGCTGGCGCCGCCCGGCTTCCTGGCGGCCTACACATTCCATTTCAAGCTAAAGCAAAAGCTCGATGAAGCCAGATTCAAGGCGCAGCTGACGCTGGCCGGATACAGCCACGTCAGCCAGGTCGTCAGCCCCGGCGAATACGCGGTGCGCGGCTCGCTGATCGACCTGTTCCCCATGGGCAGCAACGTGCCGTATCGCGTCGACCTGTTCGACGACGAGATCGACAGCATCCGCACCTTCGACCCGGACAGCCAGCGCAGCCTGTACCCGGTGCCCGAGGTCCGCCTGCTGCCGGGTCGTGAATTCCCGATGGACGATGTGGCGCGCGCGCGCTTTCGCAGTCGCTGGCGCGAGATGCTCGAGGGCGACCCGACGCGCAGCCGCATCTACAAAGACATCGGCAACGGCGTGGCCACGGCCGGCATCGAGTACTACCTGCCGCTGTTCTTCGACGAAACCGCCACCGTCTTCGACTACCTCGGCGAGGACGCGACCGTCGTGTTGCACGGTGACCTGGAGAGCGCGTTCCAGCATTTCTGGCAGGACACGCGCGAGCGCTACCGACTGGTGCAGGGCGACCCCGAGCGCCCCACCCTTCCCCCGGATGCACTGTTCCTGGCGACCGAGCAGTTTTACGCACGGGTCAACCAGCATCCGCAACTCGCCATTCGGCCAGCTGCTGCAGACCTCGCGGACAACGCCGAGTTCCAGAAGCTCGGCGACCTGACCGTGGTCCGTGGCGCCGAAGATCCACTGGCGCGTCTGAAGGCGCACATGCGCAGTACGGCGCATCGCGTGCTGGTGCTGGCTGAAAGCGAAGGCCGCAAAACCAGCCTGCTCGACTTTCTGCACGCTAGCCAACTGACGCCGCCTTCCTTTGATACGCTGTCCGAATTTGAAGGCAGCGACGAGCCCCTGGGCATGGCGACCTCGTCGCTGAACACCGGCTTTGCCTGGATCGAGGCGGGCATCGATTTCGTCACCGAAACCGAGCTTTTCGCCGCCGGGCCCACGATGCGCCGGCGCAAGAAGCAGGAACAGGTCAGCGACGTCGAGGCGCTTATAAAGGACCTGAGCGAACTCAACATCGGCGATCCGGTCGTGCATTCGGCGCACGGCATCGGTCGCTACCGCGGTCTAATCAACCTCGATCTGGGCAACCGGCGGCCCGACGGCGAACCCGAGGTGCAGGAGTTCTTGCATCTCGAATACGCCGACAAGGCCACGCTATATGTTCCGGTCAGCCAGTTGCAGCTCATCAGCCGCTACACCGGCGTCAGCGCCGACGAGGCGCCGCTGCACAAGCTCGGTTCGGGGCAGTGGGAGAAAGCCAAGCGCAAGGCAGCCGAACAGGTGCGCGACAGCGCGGCCGAACTGCTCAACATCTATGCGCGTCGTGCCGCGCGCGAAGGCCACGCCTTCCGCTATTCGCCGGCCGACTACGAAGTCTTTGCTAACGACTTCGGCTTTGAAGAAACACCTGACCAGAAGGCCGCCATTCACGCCGTGATCCAGGACATGATCAGCCCGCGCCCGATGGACCGGCTGATCTGCGGCGACGTCGGCTTCGGCAAGACCGAAGTCGCGCTGCGCGCGGCCTTCATCGGAATCACCGGCGGGCGCCAGGTAGCTTTGCTGGCACCGACCACGCTATTGGCCGAACAGCACTACCAGACGCTGGTGGACCGCTTTGCCAAGTGGCCGGTCAAGGTCGCCGAGATGAGCCGCTTTCGCTCGGCCAAGGAAATCAGCGCGGCGCTCAAGGGGCTGGCCGACGGCACCGTGGACATCGTGGTCGGCACGCACAAGCTGCTGAGCCAGAGCACTAAATTCCATAACCTGGGCCTGCTCATCATCGACGAGGAACACCGCTTTGGCGTGCGCCACAAGGAGGCGATGAAGGCGCTGCGCGCCGAAGTCGATGTGCTGACGCTGACCGCCACGCCGATCCCGCGTACGCTGGGCATGGCGCTCGAAGGTCTGCGCGACTTAAGCGTGATCGCCACCGCGCCGCAGCGTCGCCTGGCGATAAAAACCTTTGTGCGCACCGAAGGCAATGGCGTGATCCGCGAAGCCGTGCTGCGCGAGCTCAAGCGCGGCGGCCAGGTCTACTTTCTGCACAACGAGGTCGAGACCATCGAGAATCGTCGCGCCAAGCTCGAAGAACTGCTGCCCGAGGCGCGCATCGCCGTCGCCCACGGCCAGATGCCCGAGCGCCAGCTCGAATCCGTGATGCGCGACTTTGTGGCCCAGCGCTTCAACCTGCTGCTGTGCTCGACCATCATCGAGACCGGCATCGACGTGCCAACTGCCAACACCATCGTCATGGCGCGTGCCGACAAGTTCGGCCTGGCGCAGTTGCACCAGCTGCGCGGGCGTGTCGGGCGCAGCCACCACCAGGCCTACGCTTACCTGATGGTGCCTGATCTTCAGGGATTGACGAAGCAGGCCAGCCAGCGTTTGGAGGCGATCCAGCAGATGGAAGAGCTCGGCTCGGGCTTTTACCTCGCGATGCACGATCTGGAAATCCGCGGTGCCGGCGAAGTGCTCGGCGAGAACCAGAGCGGCAACATGCTCGAAGTCGGTTTTCAGCTTTATAACGAGATGCTGGCCGAGGCCGTGCGCTGCCTGAAAGCCGGCATCGAACCCGACCTTCTGAGCCCGCTCAATGTCACCACCGACATCAACCTGCACGCGCCGGCGCTCTTGCCCAACGACTACTGCGGCGACGTCCACTTGCGCTTGTCCTTTTACAAGAAGCTCGCCACAGCGAAAAACACCGACCAGATCGACGCGCTGATGGAGGAGATCGTGGACCGCTTCGGCAAACTGCCGGCGCAGGCGCAAACACTGATCGACGTGCACCGACTGCGCGTGCTGGCCAAGCCCTACGGCGTGGTCAAGGTCGACGCCGCGCCCGGCGTCATCACCATCACCTTCAAGAAGGATCCGCCGATTGATTCAATGCGCATCATCGAAATGATCCAGAAGAACCGCCACATTAAGCTCGCCGGCAGCGAGAAACTGCGCATCGAGCGCGCACTGCCCGAACCCAGAGACCGTTCACAGATGGTGCGCGATGTTCTGCGTGCCCTGGGACAACCGAAAACCGAAACCACGCCTGTGCGAGCAGGCAAGCCCGCATGAATACAGAGACAGAAATAGCCCCCGGCCTCATCATTCGCGGTATCCAGCCACCGCTGGGTCTGCGCGACTTCAAGCTGATTGCCTTCGACATGGATTCGACCCTCATCAATATCGAGTGCGTCGACGAAATTGCCGATGCCGTCGGCCGCAAGGCCGAAGTGGCGGCCATCACCGAGGCCGCCATGCAGGGAAGGATTGCCGACTACAAGGAAAGCTTGCGCCAGCGCGTGGCCCTGCTCAAGGGCGTCAGCCAGGCCGACTTGGACCGACTGTACGAGGAGCGCCTGCGCCTGAACCCGGGCGCTGCCGAACTGGTGGCTGCGTGCAAGAACGCCGGGCTCAAGGTGCTGCTGGTATCAGGCGGCTTCACGCACTTCACCGATCGCGTGCGCGATCAACTGGGGATCGACTACACGCGCTCGAACCAGCTGGAACTGCAGGACGGCCGGCTCACCGGCCGCATGCTCGATCAAAGCTGGGGCGACATCTGCGACGGCGCCGAGAAGCGCAAGATGCTGCTGGAAACCTGCGCCCGGCTAGGCATCAAGCCGCAGCAGGCGATTGCCATGGGGGACGGCGCGAATGACCTGCCGATGATGGGAGAAGCCGGTCTGTCAGTGGCCTACCACGCCAAGCCCGCCGTGCGCGAAGCCGCCCATGTCTGCATCAACACCGGCGGGCTTGATCGCCTGCTCACGGTGCTGCGCCCCTGACCTGAAGCGCGTCATATCGATTGTGTTGCCGGCCGAATCGACCCGGCCGCAGGCGACCAAGTGGGCCGGTTTGAACGCATATCGATATGAAAACTCGGTCTATGGCCACCGCTGCCAGGCGGCTAAGATGCGACACCTCTTTTGCACAGGAACCGACCCATGAAAATCGAAACGATCGCCGTCCACGGCGGCTACACGCCAGACCCCACGACCAAAGCCGTCGCCGTGCCGATCTACCAGACGGTGGCCTACGCGTTCGACAACACCCAGCATGGCGCTGACCTGTTCGACCTGAAGGTCGCGGGCAACATCTACAGCCGCATCATGAATCCGACCAATGCGGTGCTGGAAGCGCGGGTCGCCGCTATGGAAGGCGGCATCGGCGCGCTGGCAGTGGCCTCCGGCATGTCGGCCATTGCCTACGCGATTCAAACCATCGCCGAGGCCGGCGACAACATTGTTTCCGCCTCGACGCTGTACGGCGGCACCTACAACCTGTTTGCCCATACCTTCCCGCAAATGGGCATCGAGGTGCGCTTTGCGGATTACCGCGATCCGGCCTCCTTCTCCAAACTGATCGATGCGCGCACCAAGGCCGTGTACTGCGAAACCATCGGCAACCCCCTGGGCAACATCACCGATCTCGCGGCGCTGGCGGCCGTCGCCCACGCGAATGGCGTGCCGCTGATCGTCGACAACACGGTGGCCAGCCCGTACCTGTGCCGTCCCTTTGAACATGGCGCCGACATCGTGGTGCACTCGCTGACCAAGTACCTCGGCGGGCACGGCACGACGATTGGCGGCGTCATTGTCGATTCAGGCAAGTTCCCGTGGGCCGAGCACAAGGAGCGCTTCAAACGACTCAATGAACCCGACGTCAGCTACCACGGCGTTGTCTATACCGAAGCGCTCGGTGCTGCCGCCTACATCGGCCGCGCCCGCGTCGTGCCGCTGCGCAACATGGGCGCCGCCCTGAGCCCGATGGCCGCGTTCCAGATTCTGCAAGGCATCGAGACCCTGCCCCTGCGCATGGACCGCATCTGCGACAACGCGCTGCGCATTGCCCGGCATCTGACGACCCACGCCAAGGTGAGCTGGGTCAACTACGCCGGTCTGCCAGACCACAACGACCACGCACTGGTCAGCAAGTACATGGGCGGCCGCGCCTCGGGCATCATCAGCTTCGGCCTGAAGGCCAGTGACAGCCTGGAAGCCGGCGCCCGGTTTCAAGATGCACTCCAGCTGTTCACGCGGCTGGTCAATATCGGCGACGCCAAATCGCTGGCATGCCACCCGGCCTCGACCACGCACCGCCAGCTCAATGCGGAAGAACTGGCCAAGGCCGGCGTCAAGCCCGACATGGTGCGCCTGTCGGTCGGCATCGAGCACATCGACGATCTGCTTGAAGATCTGGAGCAGGCACTGGCCGCGGTCTGATTCACTTCATACAGGCTACCTGCTCGCTTGTCATGCCGTCCCCGGATCAAGCCCGGGGCGATCCGGCATCCAGTGCCACGCGAAGCATGGATTGCGGTTCAAGTCCGCAAGGACATCTCAACCTTGTCATCTCGAGCTTGACCCGGGATCCATGTCACCCGGGCCAGCGTCTCGATGCAAGTGTCCTGCCGCATCACGTCATCGACCACGGGCAATGTTGTCGTCAGGTGATCGGGTGTGAACTCCACCACGCCATAAACCTTGCGCCGGGCGTCGGCAAAAACAAAATGCGGGTTGTCGGCAAGGATTTCCACCGTCTTCGCAGCGCCGCCCGTGTGCGAGGTGATGCTGGTGCCGAAGAACTCGACGCCGCCGCTGGCGCTGGCCGGATCCGCTTAGTCGGCCTTGACATGGCCGACCCAATTCTCGTGCACATTACCCCCGAGCACGACCGGGTTGGCGACCTGCTGCTGGCGCAGTGAATCGGTCAAGCGGCTGCGCGCGGCGCTGTAGCTATCCCAGCCGTCGTTCCAGAGGCTGTTTCCGGAAGCCCTCCTGAAAAGGCGCTCACCGAGCAAGGCCTGCTGGCCGATCACATTCCAGCGAGTCTGGCGTGAACGCGCGCTGGCGAATTCCTAGTGCAGCCAGCGCTCCTGCTGCTGGCCCAACAGGCTGCGCCGCGGATCCTGCCACTACGCGCAAGTGCCCTGGTTGACCCGGCTCGAACCTGCGGCGTCGCCCTTGTTGCAGACTTGCGGATCCTTGTATTGCCGCGCATCGAGCAGGTAGAGCGACGCCAGCTGGCCGTATTCGACGCGCTGGTAGCTGCGCATCTCGGCCCCCTGCTGCCCCGGCATCAGGACCGACGAACGGAACGGCATATGCTCGTACCACGCCTGGTAGGCCGCAGCGCGACGGGCCGCAAAATTGGCCGGCTGCGCAGGGTCGAAGGCGCCCCGTAGTCGTTCTGCGCCTCGTGATCGTCCCAGGTCAGCAGCCAGGGACACGCCGCGTGCGTGGCCTGCAGATCGGTATCGCCCCGGTACAGCGCATAGCGCCGCCGATAGTCGTCCAGGCTCACGGCCCAGCCGCCACCGGGCGTGCGCAGCCGGCTGCCGGCGACGAGGTATTCGTAGATGTAGTCGCCGAGAAACATCACGGCGTCCAGCTTCTCGTCGCGCATGTGGCGCCAGACCGTGAAATAGCCGTCCTCCCACTTCTGGCACCATGCGTAGGCCAGTCGCAAGCGGTCCACCACCGAATCCGGTTTCGGGAAGGTGCGCGTCCGCCCGACCGGACTGACTGCATCGCCGACCATGAATCGATAGAAATACCAGCGATCCGAATCCAGGCCGTTCACCGCCACATGCACGGCATGCGCCAGTTGCGAATCGGCCAGCTTCTGCCCGCTCTGCACCGGGCGCTTGAAGTGCTCGTCATGCGCCAACTCCCAACGCAGCGTTGGCGCGCGCGCGCTCAACACGCTGTGGCTGTGCAGGCGCGTCCACAGGACGTCCGAATCCGAGCCGGGCGAGCCGCTGGCGACGCCCAGTGCAAACGGCGAATCTAGCAGGCGCACCTGACTCCAGGCCCTATGCGGCAACCACCGGCTGGGCGCGCCGACGCACAGCCGATGGAGCAGTGGGCGACGCTTCATGGTCTCTATGTTATTCATGGTGTGCACCCGGTTGCCGGCTTGACAGGCCCGTAATTTGCGGCCCATGCCGCCGATTGTCTGCTTGCGCCTAAGTCGTCGATAGCCGCGGTGTTAAGATTTTTCATCACGGGCGCGACAAGGGACACCGGCGCCACGCCTGCATCCTGAGGTGCAATCAAAAAAAGCAAGCGAGACAAACTGAACATGAGTAGTCAAAAAATCATCCTGATCACGGGCTGCTCGAGCGGCATCGGTGCCGCGCTGGCGCTGGAGTTCCACAGCCGAGGGCACTGGGTCTTTGCCACTGCACGCCGCGTTGAAGCATTGGCCGAACTCAAGGCCAAGGGCCTGCGCACCCTGGCACTTGACGTGAACGATGCGGCCAGTATGGCGGGCGCCTTGGCCGCTGTGCAGGGCGAGACCGGGCATCTTGATATTTTGATCAACAATGCCGGCTACGGCCAGTTCGGCGCCGTGATGGACACCGATCTGGCCGATCTGCGCGAGCAGTTCGAGACCAACGTGTTTGCCCCGGTCGTGCTCACGCGCGCCGCACTGCCCCTGCTGCGCAAGGGCGCGGCAGCCTGCATTGCCAACATGGGGAGCATCTCGGGCCTCGTGACAACGCCGTTTGCCGGCGTCTACTGCGCCAGCAAGGCCGCACTGCACGCCTTGTCGGACGCCATGCGCATGGAACTGGCACCGCTTGGCCTGCACGTCGTCACCATCCAGCCGGGCGGCATCGCCTCGAACTTTGGTGCCACCGGCGCCGCCCATGTCAAGCTGCCCGAGGGCTCGCTCTACGCACCCGTCGCGCGCTTCGTGCTTGGGCGCGCCAAGGCGTCGCAACGCGGTGCAACACCGGTCGAGGACTTCGCCCGTGTGGTGGCCGATCATCTACTGCGCGCCGATCCGGCACCGATATGCCGCACCGGCGCCCAGAGCACGCGGCTGCCCTTGCTCAAGCGCTGGCTGCCGATCCGCTTGCTCGACCGCAAGCTGCAAAAGCGCTTCGGTCTGGATCAGCTTCAAAACCGTCAGTAATCTGCAAGCTATAAAAGTAGGAGCAGAGTGAAATCTGCGTTATAGTTTCGGCTCGCGTCAAAAAACAGCTGCGGGTACCGGAGCCACATGATGGCCTCTACCGGCGTCGATGTACCCGACAAACAGTGTGAGCTTCGAGGAGAGTCAATTCAATGAGTGCCAAGGAAAATGCCGCCGTCAGCCAGTTGCTGGGCTTGCTGGAGTCGCGCTACGCGATCCGCGTGCTCTGGGCTCTGAAAGACGGGCATGCGCAGACCTTTCGTCTGCTCCAGGACAGCGTTGGCGGCATCACGCCCAACACGTTGAATACGCGGATCAAGGAACTGCGCGAGGCAGGTCTGGTCAGCCACGGCAAGAGTGGCTACGTTGTCACCGCTGCCGGGGCCGATCTGCTCAAACGCCTGGCCGACCTCCCCGCATTTGCGCTCAAATGGGCATCCACGCAATCACGCAAAGCCACTGAACAGGCAACGGCACGCCAGAGCGCTGCTTAGACACGTTGTCTGCTGGCATAATTTCAGCTTTTCTGGATTCGGCCCCCTCCAATGAGGCCGTCCAGCTATATATTTAGTAGCACACAAGGACTCCACATGACAACCACCGCCTCCGGCCTGCAATACGAAGACACTCTCGTCGGCACTGGCGCAACGGCGACCAAGGGCCAGAGCGTCACCGTTCATTACACCGGCTGGCTTTACAACGACGGTGTCCAGGGAAAGAAGTTCGATTCGAGCAAGGATCGCAACGACCCGTTTGTTTTTTCGCTCGGAGCCGGCATGGTGATTCGGGGCTGGGACGAAGGCGTGGCCGGCATGCAGGTCGGTGGCGCGCGCACGCTCATCATTCCGGCGGCCCTCGGCTACGGTGCCCGCGGCGCCGGCGGCGTGATTCCGCCTGATGCCACGCTCAAGTTCGACGTCGAACTGCTCGGCGTCTCGAACTAAATACGGCTGCTGCCTGCGGCGCACCGGATCATCCGGTGCCCGGTTTCGAGCGTGCCTGGCGCACGCTCTTGAATTGCCGGTGTCCGCCCCCATTTCGACTGCATAACAGTCAACAATCTGGTGTACTTGCATGTCTGACAACAACTCCAACCCGACCCAAACCCAATCCGGCCCCCAGCCAAGCCCCGAAGAACTGAACGCGACGCCTGCGATGGACGAGGCCGATGCCTTGTCGCGCGCGCAGGCCGATCTGGCCGAGTTGCAGGCCAAGAGCGCCACGTTGGCGGATCAGTTCCTACGCGCCAAGGCTGAGGCCGACAACGCCCGGCGCCGCGCCGAGGAAGAGATTTCAAAAGCCCGCAAATTCGCCGTTGAAGGTTTTGCCGACAGCCTGCTGCCCGTGGTGGACAGTCTGGAAGCCGGCCTCGGGCTGGCCGACGCGACCACCGAGCAGATCCGCGAAGGCGCGCAGGCCACCTTGCGCCAGCTGCTCGCCGCCCTAGAGCGTAACAAGGTGATTGTCATCAACCCGCCAGCGGGCAGCAAGTTCGACCCGCATCAGCAGCAGGCGATTAGCGTCGTGCCCTCCGAGTTGGAGGCCAACACGGTGGTCACGGTGCTGCAAAAAGGCTATTCCATTGCGGAGCGAGTGCTGCGCCCGGCGCTGGTTACGGTCGCCGCACCCAAATAATTACTTTTTCTGACTTGAAATCGTTCAAGTTATCCACAACTCAAAAACATCTGAACACTGGAGTAGATCATGGGAAGAATCATCGGTATTGACTTGGGCACCACCAACAGTTGCGTCTCCGTCATGGAGGGCAACACGCCCAAGGTCATCGAAAACGCAGAAGGCGCGCGTACCACGCCGTCAGTCGTCGCCTATCAGGAAGATGGCGAAGTGCTGGTTGGCGCCTCGGCCAAGCGCCAGGCCGTGACGAACCCGAAGAACACGCTGTATGCGGTCAAACGGCTGATCGGCCGCAAGTTCGTCGAGAAGGAAGTCCAGAAGGACATCGACCTGATGCCCTACAAGATTGCGGCAGCCGACAACGGCGACGCCTGGGTTGAAGTGCGCGGCAAGCAGATTTCCGCGCAGCAGGTCAGCGCCGACATACTGCGCAAGATGAAGAAAACTGCCGAGGATTATCTCGGTGAAGCGGTCACGGAAGCCGTCATCACGGTGCCGGCCTACTTCAACGACGCCCAGCGCCAAGCGACCAAGGACGCCGGCCGCATCGCCGGCCTTGACGTCAAGCGCATCATCAACGAGCCGACCGCAGCGGCACTGGCCTTTGGCCTGGACAAGAACGAAAAGGGTGACCGCAAGATCGCCGTCTATGACCTGGGCGGCGGCACGTTTGACGTCTCCATCATCGAGATTGCCGACGTCGATGGCGAGAAACAGTTCGAAGTGCTCTCGACCAACGGCGACACCTTCCTGGGCGGCGAAGATTTCGACCAACGCATCATCGACTTCATCATTGCCGAGTTCAAGAAAGAGCAAGGCGTTGACCTGGGTAAGGACGTGCTGGCCCTGCAGCGCCTGAAAGAAGCCGCCGAAAAGGCAAAGATCGAACTCTCCAGCAGCGCACAGACTGACATCAACCTGCCCTACATCACGGCCGATGCCTCGGGTCCGAAGCACCTGAGCATCAAGCTCACGCGCGCCAAGCTCGAATCGCTGGTGGAAGAGCTGATCGAACGCACGATCGGTCCTTGCCGCACGGCGATCAAGGATGCCGGTGTCAGCGTCAGCGATATCAACGACGTGATCTTGGTCGGCGGCATGACGCGCATGCCCAAGGTGCAGGAAAAGGTCAAGGAACTGTTTGGCCGCGAACCGCGCAAGGACGTGAACCCGGATGAGGCGGTTGCCGTCGGCGCCGCGATCCAGGGCCAGGTGCTCTCCGGCGACCGAAAGGACGTGTTGCTGCTCGACGTGACACCGCTCTCGCTGGGCATCGAAACCCTGGGCGGTGTCATGACCAAGATGATCACCAAGAACACGACCATCCCGACCAAGTTCGCCCAGACCTTCTCGACCGCTGACGACAACCAGCCGGCCGTGACGATCAAGGTGTTCCAGGGTGAGCGCGAAATCGCGGCCGGCAACAAGATGCTCGGCGAGTTCAACCTTGAAGGCATTCCGCCGGCAGCGCGCGGCACGCCGCAGATCGAAGTGTCGTTCGACATCGACGCCAACGGCATCCTTCATGTTGGCGCCAAGGACAAGGGCACCGGCAAGGAAAACAAGATCACGATCAAGGCCAATTCGGGCCTGAGCGAAGCCGAGATCCAGCAGATGGTGAAGGACGCCGAGCTCAACGCCGCCGACGACAAGAAGAAGCTCGAACTGGTGCAGGCCCGCAATATGGCCGATGCCAACGTGCACAGCGTCAAGAAGAGCTTGGCCGAGTACGGCGACAAGCTCGACGCCGGCGAGAAGGAAAAGATCGAAGCCGCGATCAAGGAAGTCGAAGACGCCATCAAGTCCGACGACAAGGCCGGCATTGAAACCAAGAACACGGCCCTGACAACGATCAGCCAGAAACTGGGCGAGAAGATGTACGCCGACATGCAGGCCAAGCAGGCGGCCGAGGCTGCAGCTACCGGCAATGCCAGTGCGGGCGATGCTGCGGGCGCGCAAGGCGCTTCTTCCCACGCCGCCGACGACAATGTGGTCGATGCCGAGGTAAAGGAAGTCAAGAAGGGCTAAGACCTTGGGCTGAACACTGTTCTGAACATTGTTGACAGGCGCCGCGTTGGACACTTCAAAGGTTCAACGCGGCGTTCGTATTGAAACCGGGCATTGAAAGACCATGGCTAAAAGAGACTACTACGAAGTCCTGGGCGTTCCGAAGAACGCCTCCGACGAAGAAATCAAAAAGGCCTATCGCAAGCATGCGATGAAGCATCACCCTGACCGTAACCAAGGCGATTCGTCCAAGGTGGCGGAGGAGAAATTCAAGGAATCGAAAGAGGCCTACGAGATGCTGTCGGACCCGCAAAAGCGGGCCGCCTACGACCAGCATGGTCACGCCGGCGTCGACCCCAACATGCGCGGCGGTCCGGGCGCCGAAGGCTACGGCGGTTTTGCCGAAGCGTTCGGCGATATCTTTGGCGACATGTTCGGTCAAGGTCGCGGCCGCGCCGGCGGCGGCGGGCGCCAGGTGTATCGCGGCGGCGACCTCAGCTATGCGATGGAGATCACGCTGGAAGAAGCGGCGCTGGGCAAGGATGCCCAGATCCGTATTCCGAGTTGGGACAGTTGCGATGTCTGTCATGGCAGCGGCGCCAAGCCCGGCACACAGGCCAAGACCTGCGGCACCTGCAACGGCTCCGGCGCGGTGCAGATGCGCCAGGGCTTCTTCAGCGTGCAGCAGACCTGCCCGACCTGCCATGGCGCCGGCAAGGTAATTCCCGACCCCTGTACCGCGTGCCATGGCCAGGGCAAGATCAAGCGGCAGAAGACGCTGGAGGTCAAGATTCCGGCCGGCATCGACGGCGGCATGCGCATCCGCAGTGCCGGAAACGGCGAGCCCGGCACAAACGGCGGGCCGCCCGGTGACCTGTACATCGAGATCCGGCTCAAGAAGCACGATATCTTCGAGCGCGACGGCGACGACATCCATTGCGCCGTTCCAATCAGCCTGATCACGGCCGCCCTGGGCGGCGAGATCGACGTCCCGACACTGGCCGGCAAGGCCGCCATCGACATCCCCGAAGGCACGCAAACCGGCAAGCAGTTCAGACTGCGAGGCAAGGGCATCAAGGGCGTGCGCTCGAGCTATCCCGGCGACCTGTACTGCCACATCACGGTGGAAACGCCGGTCAAGCTCACGGAACACCAGCGCAAGCTGCTGCGCGAGCTCGATGAGTCCCTGAAGAAGGGCGGCAGCAAGCACCTGCCCAGCGGCGAGAGCTGGACCAATCGCCTCAAGAGCTTTTTCAGTTGAGGAATTGATCCGCTCCGTTCAGGTCGATTGACGATGAACAATGCCGCGCAGTATTTAGATGGCTGTGCGGCATTTTTTTGTGCATAGTGCTGCCAACGCAGCACAGCACAAGGGTCGTCCACATGAGCGTCAACATCACCTTCCTGGGTGGCGCCAGTACCGTCACAGGGTCAAAATACCTGGTCCGCCACGACGGCAAGTGCCTGCTGCTGGATTGCGGCCTGTTTCAGGGCTACAAGCCGCTGCGGCTGCGCAACTGGACACCCCTGCCGATCGCACCGGGCGAGATAGACGCGGTCGTACTGACCCATGCGCATCTGGACCACAGCGGCTACCTGCCGCTGTTGGCAAAGGAGGGTTTTACCGGCCATGTCTACGCCACCACCGGCACGCGCGACCTGTGCCGCATCCTACTGCCCGACAGCGGGCACATCCAGGAGGAAGACGCGGCCTTCGCTAACCGCCATGGCTTCTCCAAGCACGCCCCCGCCCTGCCGCTCTACACGCGGCAGGACGCGCTTGATTGCCTGCACCGGATCAAGGCCGTCAAGTTCGGCGTGACATTCCAGCCTATTCCGGGCTGGCGGGTCAGCTTCTCTCCGGCCGGGCATATCCTGGGCGCGTCCAGCGTGCTGCTCGAGGTTGCCGGACGGCGCATTCTGTTCTCCGGTGATCTGGGCCGCACCGACGACCTGATCATGAATCCGCCGGTCGACGCGCCAGCCGCCGATACGGTGCTGATCGAATCGACCTACGGTGACCGCACGCACCCGAAGGAAGACGTGCTCGCCGAACTGGGGCCGGCCCTGAAGAAGCTTGCCAAACGCGGCGGTGTCGGAGTCATTCCGGTCTTTGCCGTGGGACGGGCGCAGGCCCTGCTGCATGCCATTCACCTGCTCAAATTGCGCGGCGACATTCCCACGTCGCTGCCGGTATTTCTCGACAGCCCGATGGCGGTACACACCACACATTTGTTCGAGCAACATCCACAGGACCACCGTCTGACCAGCAAGGACACGCGCGCGCTGACGCACAGCGCCACCATGGTCAGCAGCACCGACGAGTCACGCGCCCTAGCGCAGCGCCACGGTCCGATGCTGATTCTGTCGGCCAGCGGCATGGCCACCGGCGGGCGCGTGCTGCACCACCTCGCGCTCTATGCTGGCAACCGGCGCAACATGATCATCCTGACCGGCTTTCAGGCACCCGGCACCCGCGGCGCCACCCTTGCCAGCGGCGCCAAGTCGGTGCGCATCCATGGCCACGATGTCGAGGTCAAGGCCGAGGTCGTGCAATTGCAATCAGCCTCGGCGCACGCAGACGCCAACCAGTTGATCGCATGGCTGCGCACCATGCCCCAGGCACCGGATCAGGTCTACGTGGTGCACGGCGAGCTCGCGGCCGCGGACGAACTGCGCAAGCGCATCAAGCACGAACTGGGCTGGCGCGCGATGGTGCCGGAACACGGCTCAACCTGGCCGACCTGAGACGGCAATCAGTTGCTGCCCCGCATCAAGTGCTCGGCCGCGATCAGGTCGAGCGCGGCAAAGCCAACGGACTTGAAGACGGTGATTTCCTGCTCCGAACGGCGTCCCGACGCTGGCGCGTCGAGCGCCACCAGTTCAGCGAGTTCGGCGCGCACATCGCTGGCCTTGATCAGTCCAGATTGCACCGCCTGCCAGACTTCGCCACCCTTCTCCAGCACGCCGTCGCGCGTGTCGGCAAAGAGGCTTGCCTTGGGCAGCAGCGCCGGTTCGGCTTCCGCCATGGCCGTCGTGAACGCGCCGATCAAACCCAGATGCGTGCCGGGCTTGACCCATTCGCTCACGATGAACGGCTGAGTCGCGGTGGTGGTCGCGGCCACCAGATCGGTGCCGGCCAGCGTGCGCTCGAGATCGGTCGTCGCGAGCGCCGATATTCCGACCAGTGCGAGTGCGTCAACAACGGCCTGCGCCTTGTCGAGGTCGCGGCCCCAGATCGTCGTCTCGGTCAGATCAAACACACTGTGGTGCGCCATCGCCATGTGCGCCGACAGCGCACCCGTGCCTAGCACGGCAAGACGTCTGCTGCCGGGCCGTGCCAGGCGTTGCGCTGCCAATGCGGCCGTGGCCGCCGTGCGGCGCAATGTCAGCTCGGTTCCGTCGACGATAGCCAGCGTCGCGCCATCCTTGCAGGAGGTCAGCACATAGACGGCTGATACGGCCGGCTTGCCCAACGCATTGTTCTGCGGCCAGATCGAGATGATCTTGGTGCCCATGATGCCCCCGGGGCGCCAGGCTGGCATGATCAGAACCGTGCTGGCATCGTGGTTCGGGTTGAAATGGCTGCGCGGCGGCGACTCAATGGGTTCCTGAAACCCCAGCGCGATCGCAGGGACCAGCGTGCTGTAGGGCGTCAGGCGCGCGACGTCATCCTTGCTGAAGAAAAGCATGTCTGGGACCGACTGTAAGCTGAAACCGACGACTTCTGCGCGCGACGCCGGCGCGTGCCACCGGTCAGGCGTAGTTCATCGCCAGCAAACGCTGGCGCGCCGCGGCGTATTCGCGCTTGAGCTTGGCCACGTAATCGGCCGTGCTCTGGATTTGCGTGACGGCGCCAATGCCCTGACCACAGCCCCAAATGTCCTTCCAGGCTTTGGATTTATCGCCGCCGAAGTTCATCTTGCTCGGGTCGCTCTCGGGTAGGTGTTCCGGGTCGAGCCCGGCGTTGCGGATGCTCGGCGCCAGGTAGTTGCCATGCACGCCGGTGAAGAGATTGCTGTAGACGATGTCGTCGGAATCGGAATCGACGATGGTCTGCTTGTAGGCGTCGGAGGCACGCGCCTCCTGCGTGGCGATGAAAGCTGAGCCGATGTAGGCAAAGTCGGCACCGGCGGCCTGCGCCGCCAGCACGGCGTCACCGGTCGAGAGGGCGCCGCTGAGCACCAGCGGGCCGTCGAACCACTGGCGGATTTCCTGGATCAGTGCAAACGGGCTTTTCACGCCGGCATGTCCGCCAGCCCCGGCTGCGACCGCAATCAGGCCATCAGCGCCCTTCTCGATCGCCTTGTGCGCATGCTTGTTGTTGATTACGTCGTGCAGCACGACGCCGCCATAGGAGTGCGCCGCGGCGTTGATGTCCTCGCGCGCGCCCAGCGACGTGATGATGATCGGCACTTTGTACTTGACGCACATCGCCATGTCGTGCTCGAGCCGGTCATTGCTCTTGTGCACGATCTGGTTGATGGCAAAGGGTGCGGCCGGCTGCTCGGGATGCGCCTGGTTGTGCTTGGCAAGGGCCTCGGTGATCTCGATCAGCCACTCCTCCAACTGCTCCGCCGGCCGCGCATTGAGCGCCGGCATGGAGCCGACTACGCCGGCGATGCACTGGGCGATCACGAGTTTCGGCGTGCTGATGATGAACAGGGGCGAACCGATCACCGGGAACGGCAGGCGGTTCAGGGGTGCTGGCAATCTGGACATGGTGTCTCCATTAGTCAATTTTTTTACTGTCTTACTCGACCTAGCAGGTTGATTGTCATCCAGTCTCCCGATCAGGTCCGGGGGATCCGGGATCCGGTGCCACGCGACCTATGCATTTCGGGTCGAGCCCGCAATGACAAGCCGGATCAATCAGCCGTCACCTCAGAATGCATCCAGGGCCAGCGCCGTCACGCTCTCGGCGCCTTGCAGGATTGAATCGCGCACGCCTGGAATCTTCGTTAGCATGTGATCAGCGTAAAAACGCGCCGTGACAATCTTGGCCTGCATGAACGGCATATCCACGCCCTTGGCAATCTCATCCTGCGCCACCAGCAGTGCGCGCGCCAATTGCCAGCCCGCCATCAGGTTGCCTGCGAGCATCAGGTAGGGCACGCTGCCCGAGAACACGGCATTTGGACTGGCCTTGGTGTTGCCGGCCACGAAGTTCACGACGTCGACAAAGGCCTCGCGCGCCGTCCTCAGGCGAGCAGAGACCGCTATGGCATCGGCACTGCCATTCTTGTTTAACAGGGCTTCTGTCGCTTCAATCTGCGCCGCCAGCCCCTTGGCCGACTGGCCGCCATCGCGCGACGTCTTGCGCCCGACCAGATCATTGGCCTGAATCGCAGTCGTGCCTTCGTAGATGGTCAGGATCTTGGCGTCGCGGTAGTATTGGGCAGCGCCGGTTTCCTCGATATAGCCCATGCCGCCGTGCACCTGCACGCCCAGCGATGTGACCTCCAGGCTCATCTCGGTGCTGTAGCCCTTCACCAGCGGCACCATGAACTCATAAAAGGTCTGATTCTGCTTGCGCGCGTCGGCATCCGGATGATGGTGCGCGGCATCGAAGGCGGCGGCCGCCACCGTCGCCATGGCGCGGCAACCTTGCGTGTAGGCCCGCATGGTCATCAGCATGCGCTTGACATCGGGGTGATGGATGATCGGTGCGCCGGCCATGATCGAGCCATCGACCGGGCGACTCTGCACCCGTTCCTTGGCGAATGCCACAGCCTTCTGATAAGCCCGTTCGGCGATCGCAATGCCTTGCACACCGACGCCGAAACGCGCGGCGTTCATCATGATGAACATGTACTCCAGACCGCGGTTCTCCTGGCCCACCAAGTAGCCCACGGCGCCGCCGTGGTCGCCAAACTGCAGCACCGCGGTCGGGCTGGCCTTGATGCCCATCTTGTGCTCGATGCTGACGCAATGCACATCGTTGCGAACGCCCAGCGTGCCGTCCTTGTTCACAAGGAATTTCGGCACCACAAATAGGCTGATGCCCTTGACGCCCTCCGGCGCGCCGCTGACGCGGGCCAGCACCAGATGGACGATATTCTCGGCCATGTCGTGTTCGCCCCAGGTGATGAAGATCTTGGTGCCGAACACCTTGAAACTGCCATCGGGCTGCGGCTCGGCGCGCGTGCGCACGGCCGCCAGATCGCTGCCGGCCTGTGGCTCGGTCAGGTTCATGGTCCCGGTCCACTTGCCGCTGACAAGGTTTTCGAGGTAGATCGCCTTGAGCTCATCGGAGCCAGCCGTCAACAGCGCCTCGATTGCGCCGTCGGTGAGCAAGGGGCAAAGGGCGAAACTCATATTGGCCGAGTTCTGCATCTCGCCGCATGCCGCGCCAATCGCCTTGGGAAGGCCCTGGCCGCCAAAATCGACCGGGTGCTGCAGACCCTGCCAGCCAGCCTCGGCAAACTGCTGAAACGCCTCCTTGAAGCCCGGTGTTGCCGTCACCTCGCCGTCGGCCCAACTCGTGGGATTCTTGTCGCCCTCCCAGTTCAGCGGGCTGAGTACGCCCTCGTTGAACTTGGCCGCCTCTTCCAGCACCGCCTGGGCCGTGTCAAACCCGGCGTCTTCAAAACCAGGCAGTTGAGCGATCTGCTCGATATTGGCCAAGTGCTTGATATTGAAAAGCATGTCCTTCAAGGGGGCTACGTAGCTCATGGTGATCTCCGGATCGCTAAGGATTCAAACTAAAACACTGATTTATTCGGTACGTGCCCGCAAAGTCATTGCGAGCGCGGCGCAGCAATCCATGCATGGATCGCCGCGGCCTGCGGCCTCGCGATGACGATGGGCTCGCCTGTTAGAGCGCGGCCGTCAGCTCCGGCACCGCCGCGAACAGGTCCGCCTCCAGGCCGTAGTCAGCCACCGAGAAGATCGGCGCTTCCGGGTCCTTGTTGATCGCCACGATCACCTTGGAGTCCTTCATGCCCGCCAGATGCTGGATCGCGCCGCTGATGCCCGCTGCGATGTAGAGCTGCGGTGCGACGATCTTGCCGGTCTGGCCGATCTGCCAGTCGTTCGGGGCGTAGCCCGCATCGACCGCCGCGCGGCTCGCGCCAATCGCAGCGCCGAGCTTGTCGGCCAGCGGTGTCAGCAGTTCGGTGAACTTCTCGGCCGAGCCCAGCGCGCGGCCACCGGCCACGATGACCTTGGCTGCGGTGAGTTCTGGGCGGTCGTTCTTGGCGATCTCGCTTCCGAGGAAACTGGCCTTGACGCTGGCAGCCACAGCGGCCAGCGTTTCAACGGCAGCCGAGCCACCGGTAGCGGCTGCGGCGTCAAAGCCGGTGCCGCGCACGGTGATGATCTTGATGGCGTCGCTGCTTTGCACGGTGGCAATGGCGTTGCCGGCGTAGATCGGGCGCTCGAAGGTGTCGGGGCTGTCGACCTTGGTGATGTCGGAGATCTGGCCGACGTCGAGCTTGGCAGCCAGGCGCGGGGCGATGTTCTTGCCCGATGCGGTGGCCGGGAACAGGATGTGGCTGTAATTCTGGGCAACGGCCAGGATCTGCGCTGTCATGTTCTCGGCCAGGCCATGGGCCAGGCCTTCGGCATCGGCGTGCAGGACCTTGGCCACACCGGCGATTTGCGCTGCTGCGGCTGCCGCAGCAGCGGCATTGGCGCCGGCAACCAGCACGTGAACGTCGGTGCCGCACTGCAGCGCGGCGGTGACGGTGTTGAGGGTCGCGCCCTTGATGGTCGCGTTGTCGTGTTCAGCAATTACGAGAATAGTCATTTAGATCACCTTCGCTTCGGTCTTGAGCTTGGCCACCAGGGTGGCGACGTCGGGCACCTTGATGCCGGCGCTGCGTTTCGGGGGTTCGCTGACCTTGAGGGTCTTGATGCCGGCCGCGACGTTGACGCCGAGGTCTTCGGGCTTGAAGATGTCGAGCTGTTTCTTCTTGGCCTTCATGATGTTGGGCAGGGTCACATAGCGCGGCTCGTTCAGGCGCAGATCGGCCGTGACGATGGCCGGCAGGCTCACTAGGATGGTTTCCAGGCCGCCGTCGACTTCGCGCGTGACCTTGAGTTTGCCGTCTGCGGCTTCGAGCTTGCTGGCAAAGGTGGCTTGTGGCAGGTCGGCCAGCGCGGCGAGCATCTGGCCCGTCTGGTTGCAGTCGTCGTCAATGGCCTGTTTGCCCAGGATGACCAGACCCGGCTGTTCCTTGTCGATCAAGGCCTTGAGCAGTTTGGCAACGGCCAGCGGTTGCAGTTCAGCGGCGGTCTCGACCAGGATGGCGCGGTCCGCGCCGATGGCCATGGCCGTGCGCAGGGTTTCCTGGCACTGCGTGACGCCGCAGGAGACGGCGATGACTTCGGTGGCCACGCCTTTTTCTTTCAAGCGCACGGCCTCTTCGATGGCAATTTCGTCAAAGGGGTTCATGCTCATCTTGACGTTGGCGATATCCACACCGCTGTTGTCCGACTTGACGCGGACCTTCACGTTGTAGTCCACCACGCGCTTGACTGCGACCAGGACTTTCATTGTTTTAACTCCAGATAGTTGAAAAAATTCGGCGATCGGCAAACGTCATCTTGATTGACGTGCACGTCAACGATTGATTCTATGCGGTCTCAACTGCCAGTCAGGATGCGCCATGTCAAAAATCCACAAACAATACAAAAACGAACGACCGTGCTTTTTAATTGTAGCGGCTTCATACAACTCGTCATCAGAACTCTGTCACGCGCAGTACAGCACAAAGTTGAATTAACCCTATAAAAAATAGGAATAAACGTTCAGGACGATTGACCGCAGAATTGGTCCTTTTTTGGAGGGACCATGTCTGAAGATCCCATCACTGTGCCGGCCCCGTTGGCCGACAGCACACCGTCGCCGGGCCTGTTCGCCCGAATCGACTCAAAACTCAGGGCGCAATTCGCTCGGGACCCTGCAAGCGCCGACAGCGTGGGCAACGGTCACGACATCAGGCTGCTGCCCTACGCCGACAAGATCCGCACCGCCGAGGCTGCCGTCAGCCACGTCCAGCATGGCAACCACGTGTTCGTCGGCAGCGCCTGCGCCACGCCGCGCACCCTGGTGACAGCGCTGGAATCGCTCAAGGTCACGCCGGCCGACGTGACTCTGGTGCATTTCCTGACCGACCATGCCGTGCCGCACGACGACCAAGGCCGCTGCACCAGCCGCTTCAACCACCGCACATTTTTTGTCGGCAACGATATCCGCGCGGCCGTCAAGCAAGGTCTGGCCGAATATGTGCCCATTTCGCTCGCACGCGTGCCCGAGCTGATGGCCAATGGGCGCATTCCGGTGGACGTGGCCCTAATTCAGGTCTCCATGCCGGATCCATTCGGTTATGTCAGCCTGGGCGTGTCGGTCGACATCGTGGCTGCGGCGGTGGCGCGCGCCAAGATGATCATCGCCGAGGTCAACCCGGCCATGCCGCGATCGATGGGCGACTCTTTTGTGCACATCAGCCGGATCGACCACCTGGTGCCGGTCGACACGCCGGTCATCGAGTACCTGCATCAGCCGCTGCAGGAACGAGCCATGGAACAGATCGCACGCTACATCGGCGGCGTCATCGAAGATGGTTCCACCTTGCAGATCGGTCTCGGGCGCGTCACCAACGAAGCCCTCAAATACCTCGTGGATCGGCAGGATATCGGCATCCATACCGATGTCATCACCGACGCCATCATTCCGCTGCTGGAGCACGGCATCCTGACCGGGCGGCGCAAGACCCAGCAGCGTGGCAAGATCGTCACCAGTTTCGCCATGGGCTCACGCCGGCTCTATGACCTGATCGACGGCAACCCGATGTTCTCGTTTCAACCGATCGAGGTCGTGTCGCAGCCCAGCACCATTGCCGCGCAATACCGGATGGTGTCGGTCACCCAGGCCTTCGCGGTTGACCTGACCGGCCAGGTTTGTGCCGACCAGTACAACGGGGAGTTCTACAGCGGTCTGGCGGCGCAGGGCGAATTTCTGCGCGGCGCTTCCCGTTCGGAAGGCGGCAAAGCCATCATCTGCCTCGCGTCGACCGAAAACGAGGGTTCGGTCTCGCGCATCCGCGTGCGCCTGCTGCCCGGTGAAGGGGTCACCGTCGCACGCACCGACGTGCATTACGTGATCACTGAATACGGCATCGCCTACCTGTTTGGCAAGTCGATCCCGGAGCGGGCAATCGCCCTGATCGACGTCGCACACCCGAAGTTTCGCGCCGAGCTGTTCGAGCAGGCGCAGGCACTGGGCTACCTGCCGCCCGAGCAGACACTGAAGAATATGCGCGCTTACCCGGTGGAAGAAGAACGCACCGTCAAGCTCAAGGACCAGCGCACGGTGCTGCTGCGTCCGGCGGTCTCGTCGGACGGTGTCGGCATCCGGGACCTCTTCCACAGCATGTCGGATGAGGATGTTTACACGCGCTTCTTCCGAAAGGTGCGAGGCCTGTCGCGCAAGGAGGTGCAGCGCCTTTGCAACGTCAGCTTCGAAACGGAGGTGGCCTTCGTCGCGGCCTCGGGCTCGCGCGAAAACCCGCAGATCGTGGCGCAATCCTGCTACTTCATCGATCCGTCCACCAATCTGGCCGAGACCGCCTTCATGGTGCATCCCAAGTGGCAGGGCTGCGGCTTGGGTTCGATCCTGCAGCGACGCATGACCGAGCATGCGATCAGCCGCGGTGTGCGCGGCTTTGTCGCCGAAATCCTGCCAGGCAATACCAACATGATCCGGCTCGCGAGCAACGGGTCGGCCAATATCAGCGTCGAGAAATCAAGTGACAGCGTTTGCGTGACGACACTGTTCTGAGGCAGCCGATCGATCCATTCTTGTGCCCAAATTCCTGACCAACCACCAACCCGCCAGCGCGCCGACTGCCAACCAGACCCTTATCGCCGGCGCTGTCAGCGCCCTGGCGGCATTGGCCATCGTCCTGACACTGGGCTTGCTGGCGTTCGCCCCGCTGGGCAGGGCTGCTGTGCACATTGGCATTGCCGCCGCCTTTGCCAGCGTTATCGCTGGTGGCCTTGTGTACGGTCTGCTGGGCAGCGCTGCCGCGCCAGCTGGCGGACCGAGCTCGGCCACGGCGCTGATCCTCGCGGGCCTGGTCGTCCAGCTCGCAAATGACCCGGCGCTCGATATCGGCTCCGGCAACGGACAACTCGCGCTGGTGACCGTCACGGCGAGCTGCGTGGTGCTGATGGGATTGCTGCAGATTCTTCTGGGTGTCTTTGGTCTGGGACGCCTGGCGCGCTTCGTGCCGCAACCGGTGCTGGCCGGCTTCATGAACGGCGTGGCCCTGTTGATCGGCTTTTCGCAGTTGCCGGCCCTGCTCGGCCTGCCCGGCACTGCCCATCTCACCAGCGCGTTGACGCTGGCGCAAGCGCAACCCCTGACGCTGGCCGTCGGTTTGGCGACTGCCGGCCTGGTCTGGCTGCTGAGCTGGAAATGGCCTCGTGCACCAGCCCATCTCCTAGCGTTGCTGGCCGGGGCAGCCCTGCAGGCCTTGCTGCAGGCTGCCTGGCCCGACGCGCCACTCGGGCCCCACCTGGAGCGGCTCACGCCCCAATGGGTGCTGCCAAACGCCCTGATGCCGCTGCTCAACGCCGAACCGCTGGCCTTGCTGCAGCGCCACCTCAGCGCGGTGCTGACTAGCGCCGCCGTGCTGGCGCTGGTCGGATCGCTGGAGTCGCTGCTGGCGGCCCTGGCCTCGGACCAGATGACGCAGACCCGGCACAACAGCCGGCGCGAGCTTATTTCGCTCGGTGCCGCCAACATGATGAGCGGGGCTTGCGCCGGGCTGCCCATTGTGCTGTCACGGGCGCGATCCAATTCACTGATCGGGGCCCGCACTTTCGGTCGCCCTGCGGTACTGGTGTCGACACTGGCGCTGGGAGTCATCTATGCGCTGGGCGGCTCCCTGCTGGCGTTACTGCCACGGGCGGTGCTGGCAGGCATCATGCTCACCATTGCGGCAGCGCTGGCCGACCGCTGGACGCACCAGCTGCTGCGCCAGCTACGCGCCGGCGAGCATTCATCCGAACTGCGCTGGAGCCTGGCGGTCGTAAGCTTGGTGTGCATCGTCACCGTGGCCCTGGGCTTTGTCGCCGGCGTTGCGGCCGGTGTGTTGCTGTCCATGCTGATCTTCATCCACAGCATGAACCGGTCTTTGCTGCGGGGCCGCTTCAGCGCACTGGAGCGCCCGTCCCGGCGCATCTACGGGCCGGCTCAGGAACAGCTGCTGAGAGATGTGCGTCATCGCGTGACCGTGCTCGAACTCGAGGGCGCCCTGTTTTTCGGCAGCGCCGAGCGGCTGGCCGTGGAGACCCGACAGCTTGGCGCCGACTGTCGCTTTCTGGTGCTCGACATGCGCCGCGTCAGCACCATCGACGAGTCCGGCGCATTTCTGCTGCAAGAGATATCGCAGCGCCTCGAACAACGCGGCTCGACATTGCTGATGGCTGGGGTCACCAGCAACAATGCCCATGGCCGGCGCTTGCGCGCATTCGGCTGCTTTCGCGGGACGCCGCGCCCCGACTGGTGGCCCGACGCCGACCACGCCATCGAGGCGGCCGAGCATCAACTCCTGCTTGAGACCGGGCTCGACACCGTGCAGGTGACGCTCGACCTGTCCGAAACTTCGCTCCTGCGCGGTCTGAGCGCGGCGCAGCTGACACACATGCGGCAACTGATGCGCGCGCAGGAACTTGCGGCCGGGACCCTGCTGTTTCGTGAAGGCGATCCTGGCGACGGGCTCTACGTCCTCACGCAAGGTTCGATCTCGATAGTGGGCGGCGGCGAGGGCAGCAGGCAGCGCTTCGTCAGTTATTCGCCCGGCGCCATGCTCGGGGAGCTGGCCATGCTCGATGGCGGCAGTCGCACGGCCGATGCGGTTGCGGACTGCGACAGCGTGGTGTACACCCTGAGCCGTGAAAGGTACCAGTCCCTGGCGCAGACAGACCCGGTATTGGGTGAGCGCCTGTCGCGCAACATCGCGCTTAACCTCTCGGAGCGGCTGCGCAGCGCCACCGTAGCCTGGCGCGCCAGCGCCGCCTGACCGACATCCGCTGCCGATCATTCACTTGAGTAAACAAACACCATGTCACTCCACCATCAAGACGAATTCCTAGAAAAGCAGCTGCGCATCTTTCTGGGTGACATCGACAACGCAACCATGGGCCTGTTGCGCGAGAACCTGGAGTGGATTGAAGTTGCAGCCGGCGCGACGCTTATGTCACAGGGCGAACCCGGGGACTCGATGTACCTCTCGATCAGCGGCCGCCTGCGCGCCTATGTGATCGACGTCGACGGGGTCGAGCACATGGTGCGCGAGATGGGGCGCGGCCAAATCATCGGCGAGATGAGCCTGTACACGAACGAGCCCCGCTCTGCCACCGTTGTGGCGATCCGCGACTCGGTTCTGGTGCGGCTCGACAAAGCCAAGTTCAGCGCTCTTCTCGCCAGCAGCGCCGATGTGTCGATCGCCTTGACGCGCCAGATTATCCAGCGCCTGCAAAGCGCTCACAAGCGCTCCAGTCTGGCACGGCCAGTCACGATCAGTCTGTTGCCGGTCAGTGCTGGCGTGCAGGCACAGGCATTCACAGCGCAACTGGCACACCATCTGGGGCATGTAGGCCGGGTCGAGATCGTCGATGCCGACCGCATCGACCGCGATCTGGCTCAGCCAGGCCTGGCCCGCACCCAGGCTGACGATGTCGATGTCAATCGCCGGATCGCGCTGCACCTGGACCAGCTCGAGGCCGCCAGCGATTACGTGCTGCTGGTCGGCGACGACGAGCCGACGGCCTGGACGCAACGCTGCTGCCGCTGCTGCGACGAGGTGCTGCTGCTGGCCGACGCCGCGATGCCGCCGGTACTGCACAAAACCGAAATGCAGTGCCTGATGCGACGCTCCGGCCGCTCGGAAGCCGCCGAAACCCTGGTCCTGCTGCATCCGGCCGATCTGAAATGTCCGACCGGAACGCGCAAATGGCTGGCACGGCGGCCCGTGTCCGACCACATCCATATCCGGCCGATGCTGGAGCGCGACATGGCGCGCCTGGCGCGCATCCAGAGCTGCACGGCGGTCGGTCTGGTGCTCGCCGGTGGCGGCGCGCGCGGTTTTGCCCACCTCGGTCTGTACCGGGCCCTGCAGGAGCGCGGCATGCAGATCGACTTTGTCGGCGGCACCAGCATCGGCTCCGTGATGGCGGCCGTGCTGGCATCGGACCAGCCTTACAAGGCCCTGCTGAGAATCACGCGCAAGGCGTTCAGCGTCAATCCGACCGGCGACTTCAACCTGATCCCCCTGCTCTCCCTGATCAAGGGCCGGCGCCTGCGCAACATTAGCCAGTCCGCCGTGCGCGAACTGTTCGGACACGACGCCGACATCGAAGATCTCTGGAAGAACACCTATTGCGTTGCCAGCAACTACTCGCAGGCAAGCGAGCAGGTCATCCGCCATGGCAGCCTGGTCAAAGCGATCCTGGCCAGCATCGCGATTCCGGGTGCGCTGCCGCCGGTCATCCACGACGGCGACCTGCTGTGCGACGGCGGCACCTTCAACAACTTCCCGGCCGATGTCATGCGCGCCCGCCGCGGTGTCGGGAAGGTGATCGGCGTCGATCTGAGCTTTCGCAAACCGCGCCGCATCGAGCATGACGAGGTGCCCGGTACTTGGGCCCTGCTGCGCGACCGCCTGCGTCCGCGCAGCAAGCGCCACTATAAGTTTCCATCGCTGATGTCCTACCTGATGAACGTCACCATCCTTTACAGCACATCGCGCCAGCGCGAATCACAAAGGCTCACCGACCTGTATTTCAACCCGCCGCTGGAGCGCGTCGGAATGCTGCAATGGGATAAGTTTGACAGCATCGTCGCCCAGGGCCACGCCCATGGCGTCGAGGTCCTCTCAGCGCTCGGAGAGGCCGAGCTGAAGCCGTTTCTGAATGGGCAGCCCGGTTAAACGTAACAATGCACTACGGCGTGCGCGTGTGCAGAACCCGTTGCGGGTATGGAATCTCGATACCGTTGGCTTTGAGCGCGGCCAGAATGTCGAGGTTGATCAGCGACTTCAGGTTGAGGCTGCCATTCTCCGGGTCCGCCACCCAGTAACCCACGGTGAACTCCAGCCCGTCGGCACCGAATGATGATAAGGACACCGAGGGCTCCGGATCGCGCAGCACGCGCTCCTGGTCTAGCGCAGCCTGTTGCAGCAGCTGCATCACCAGCGCAACATCGCTGTCATAGGCCACGGAAACCAGGGTGGATTGCCAGACCCGCGCATCGGCCAGGGTCAGGTTCTCCACCCGACTGGTGATCAGCATCTCATTGGGAACAATGGACTCGCGTCCGGCCAACGAGCGGATCACGGTGTAGCGCGCATTGATCTGGGTGATGATGCCTTCAAAATTGTCAACCCGCACGTTATCGCCGATGCGCATGCTGCGCTCGGCCAGAATGACAAAGCCGCTGACGTAATTGGCCGCGAGCTTTTGCAGTCCGAAACCGACGCCTACGCCCACCGCGCCACCGAGCACCGAGAGTGCCGACAGGTTGATGCCCACCGCCGACAAGGCCACCAGCAAACCGACAAATAGCAGCAGTGCACGCGTGGCATTGCTCAGCGCCTTGCGCAGGGACAGCTCGCCACCGGTGGCCGAGCGCAGCAAGCGCGCCTCGATGCCGGAGGAAATCCAGAGCGTCACGATCAGCACCGCACCCGCGGTCAATGTGCCTTCGATCAGGTTGCGCACTGACATGCTGGTGCCGCCCACCCTCCAGGTGATCTGGTCGAGTTCTTCCAGGATTGCCGGTAACAGGTCGCTGACCCACAACACCATCGCGAGCCAGGCGACCCAGGAGATGCTGCGCTCCAGCAAGCGCACTAGGGGCGTCTGCTGGAATGCGGCCTGCAGGACCTTGACCGCCAGACGGATCACCAGCAGCGCGATCAGCACCGGGATCGCAATCTTGAAAATCACCGGCGTCAACGAGCGCAACAGCAGACTGCGGGCCGAATAGGCCAGCAGCAGCAACAGGATCGGGAACAGGACGCCGTCCACGATGTTGCGGCCGAACAGGATGGAGCGGCTGTCGCGCGAGCCCACGGCTCGGCCTGCAACCGCTGCAAAGGCCCAGGCGAAGGCGACGCACAAGGCCAGTGCCGCGAGTTCCTTCAGGGCCGCCGGTCGGGACAGCGCCGCAATCCAGCTGTCCAGGTCGGTGACCTGCGGATCAGACATCGGCCAGAACCCGGATGTGCGCCTCCACGCTACGGCCCAGCGCACTCAAGGCATAACCGCCTTCCAGACAGGACACGATGCGCCCCTTGGCGTGGCGCCGAGCCACGTCCTTGATGCGGTGCGTGATCCATGCATAGTCCTGCTCGACCAGGCCCATCTGGCCCATGTCGTCTTCCCGGTGCGCGTCAAAGCCGGCACTGATGAAGATCATTTCAGGTTCAAACGCTTCGAGCCTTGGCATCCAGGCGCCTTCGATCAATTCTCGGATGTCCATGCCCTTTGTGTAGGCCGGCACCGGCAGGTTGACCAGATTCGGGGCGCTGGAATGAACCCAGTCCATCGGGTAGAACGGGTGCTGGTAGAAACTGACCATCAGGATGCGCTGGTCACCGGCCACAATGCTCTCGGTGCCGTTGCCATGGTGCACGTCGAAGTCGACGATCGCGACCCGGCGCAGGCCGTGGCGCTCGAGGGCGTATTTGGCGGCGATGGCCACGTTGTTGAAAAAGCAAAAACCCATTGCCTTGTCGCGACAGGCATGGTGACCCGGCGGGCGCACCGAGCAAAAAGCGGTCTGCATCTCACCGGCAATCACCGCGTCGGTGGCGGCCAGGGCAGCGCCGGCCGAGCGCAAGGCGGCGTCCCAGGTGCTGACGTTTATGGATGTGTCAGGGTCGATCTGGGCGTGGGTCGGGCCGCCGGCATCAATTTCATCGCGCAGGACATCGCTCAGACCGCGCAACGCAACCACATGCAGGCGGTCATGCGCCAGTTCGATATCGGCCAGCGATGCGATCGGCGCCTCGCGCCGGTCCAGCGCCACGTCCAGTCCCGAGATCAGGATGCGGTCTTCGATGGCATCGAGCCGCTCCGGGCACTCCGGGTGCCCGGGGCCCATTTCATGTTTCCAGCAATCGCTGTGGGTAAAGTAACCGGTCATCGTCACAGTGTTCGCCCCTCTTCGAGTATTTTTGGTAAGGTCACGCCATGAATGCGCAACAAAAACTGAAATCACTGGTTGATCAGCTTAACACGGTGATCGTCGGAAAGCCCGCTCAGACACAGGATTGTGTCGCCTGCCTGCTCGCGGACGGCCATCTGCTGATCGAGGACGTGCCCGGTGTTGGCAAGACAACCCTGGCGCATGCCCTGGCCCGGACCTTTGGCCTGCAATTTTCGCGGGTGCAGTTCACTTCCGACCTGATGCCCAGCGATCTGACCGGCGTCTCCATCTACGAGCGCGCCAAGGAGGCGTTTGTATTCCACCCCGGCCCCTTGTTCACGCAGGTGCTGCTGGCAGACGAAATCAACCGCGCCAGCCCGAAGACCCAGAGCGCGTTGCTCGAGGCCATGGAAGAAAAGCAGGTCAGCGTGGACGGCGAAACGCGCGCCCTGCCGTCTCCCTTCTTCGTGATTGCGACGCAAAACCCGCACGACCAGATCGGCACTTACGCTCTGCCGGAATCGCAGATGGACCGCTTTCTGATGCGCGTCTCGCTCGGCTACCCGGACCGCGCTGCCGAGCGCGATCTGCTGGAAGGGCGCGACCGCCGCGAGATGCTGGAGGCACTGCCCAGCCTGCTTAGCGCAGACGAACTGCGGGAGTTGCAGCAGCGCGTCGTTGCCATCCATGCTGCGCCGGCCTTGCTGGACTATGTGCAGGAGCTGATCGCGGCAACACGGTCTGGTCATTGGTTCCAGATGGGCCTGAGCCCGCGCGCCGGCATGGCCGTGCTGCGCGCCGCCAAGGCACAGGCCCTGCTCTGCGGTCGCGATTACGTGGCACCCGACGATGTGCAGGCGATCTTGGCGCAAACCGCGGCGCACCGATTGACCCCGGTTAGCGACGCCGGGCGCGGCGCCGTCGAACAGGTGCGTGCCATGCTCGAAGCGGTGCCATTGCCTTGAATCCGTTCCAACACTGGTTGGAATCCCGCCTGCTGCCAAGCGACAGCCTGACTCTGACCCAGCGCAACGTCTACATCCTGCCGACCGGCCCCGGCTTCATGTTAGGCGCAACCCTGCTGCTGCTTCTGCTGACGTCGATCAACTACCAGCTCAACCTGGGCTATCTGCTGACCTTTTTGCTGGCCGGCAGCGCGGTCGTCGGCATGCACGTCGGTCACGGCACTCTGCGCGGCCTGTCGCTGAGTCTGCTGCCGCCCGAGCCCCAGTTTGCGGGCAGCAACGCACTGATCGGCGTCTCCCTACAAAGCCGGCGCTGCGCAGTGCGCCACGGCATCGGCCTTGCCTTTATTGGATCGGAACATTGGGTCTGGACCGACGTGCCCGCGCTGGGCAACGCCACGCTGCATCTCAGCTTCGCGCTCAAGCGCCGAGGTCTGCAGCGGGTGCCTACCATCACGGCCGAGACGCGCTTTCCATTGGGCACCTTTCGTGTCTGGACGGTCTGGCGAGCGGCGGCGCAGGTGCTCGTGTACCCGCAACCCGAGCCCGGCGCGCCACCCCTGCCGGCCGGCGAGCCGCGCGCTGAGGATGCGGCCACGCCACACGCCGCCAGCCGCGGCGACTATGACGGCGTGCGCGCATACCGCCGCGGCGATCCGCTCAAGCTTGTCGTCTGGAAGAAGATGGCCAAGGCGGACGAACTTGTGAGCCGCGACACGCAACAACTGCAGCACAGCGAACTGTGGCTCGACGCCAGGCAATGCGGTACGACCGACCTCGAGCGACAGCTCTCGCGCCTGTGCGCCTGGGTCTTGCAGGCCGAGCAGCAGGGCCTGGACTACGGCCTGCGCCTGCCCGGACTGGAGATCAAGCCGGCCAGCGGTGCGAGCCATAAGCGGCGCTGCCTGGAGGCGCTGGCCCTATGCTGACCCGATTGCGCCAACTGCCGCGCGACAGCCGCGACACCCTGTTCCTGCTGCTGGTGACGGCCTGGATCATGCTGCCGCAGGTCAGCCATTTACCGCTGTGGTGCAGCGCTCTGGCAGCGGGACTGATCCTATGGCGCGGCTGGCTGGCGCTGACCGCGCGCGCACTGCCCTCGCGCTGGTGGCTGTTGGCGCTGCTCATTCTGACCGTCACGGCCACCTTCTACACCTACCGGACGCTGCTCGGACGCGAGGCTGGCGTCACCCTGATCGTGGTGCTGCTGGCCTTAAAGATGCTTGAGCTGCGGGCCAAACGTGATGCCTTCGTCGTCTTCTTTCTGGGTTTCTTCACGCTGTTGACCAGCTTCTTCCATTCGCAATCGCTGCTGACCGCGGCCGCCATGCTGTTGGGCCTACTGGGCCTGCTGACGGCGCTGGTCAATGCCCACATGCCGGTCGGAAAGCCACCCCTGCTGCAGGCGGCGCGGATGGCGGGATCGATGGCCCTGCTGGGCGCGCCGATCATGATCGTCCTGTTCCTCCTGTTTCCGCGCTTGGCACCCTTGTGGGGTCTGCCGTCCGATGCCATGAGCGGTCGCAGCGGCCTGTCGGCCAGCATGCAGGTAGGCACCATCGCGCAACTCGCGCTGGACGACAGCATCGCCTTGCGCATCCGCTTCGACGGCGCCGCGCCAGCCACCTCGGATCTGTACCTGCGCGGTCCGGTGCTCTCGAGCTTCGACGGCCGCGAGTGGCGCGGTCTGCGCTCGCGCCTGCCGGGTCGGCTGCGGCTGCCGGCTGATCTGCAGGTGCGTGGCGCGCCGGTCGGTTATGAAGTCACGCTAGAGCCCAACAGCCGACCCTGGCTGATGGTGCTCGACGCAACGCCCGAGAAGCCGCAGGTCTCCGGTTTCGTCGCGCGCCAGACAGCCGAACTGCAATGGCTCAGCGATCGACCGGTAACGGATCTGCTGCGCTACCACGCTCAAAGCTACGTCGATTTCCGTCACGGCCCGCTGCAGTACGCAGTCGGTCTGCAGGATTACCTTGACCTGCCTGAGGGTTTCAACCCGCGCACGCTGGCGCTCGGTGAGCAGCTGCGGCGTGAGGCAAACGGCGATGGCGCCACGCTGGTCGCCACCGCACTGGAGCGACTGCGCAGCGGCGGCTACCGCTACACGCTGGAGCCCGGCGTCTTCGGCGTGCACAGCGCGGACGAATTCTGGTTTGACCGTAAGCAGGGCTTTTGCGAGCACATCGCGGCAAGCTTCGTGATCCTGCTGCGCGCCGCCGGCGTGCCGGCGCGCGTGGTCACCGGCTACCAGGGTGGGCAGCGCAATGCGCTTGACGGCTATTTTGTCGTGCGCCAGAGCGATGCCCACGCCTGGACCGAGGTCTGGCTCGCCGGACGCGGCTGGGTCCGGGTCGACCCGACTGCTGTCGTGGCGCCAGGTCGAATCGGTGCCTTGCAGCGCCTGCAGGCGCCGCGCGGAGCCCTGGCCAGCGCCCTGCTCGGCAGGCTCAGCCCGGACTTCACGCTTCGCCTGCGCGCGGCATGGGACGCGGCCAACAACGGCTGGAACCAGTGGGTGCTGAACTACACGCAAAGCCGCCAGCTCAATCTGCTTCGATCCATCGGCTTCGACTCTCCGGGCTGGGAAGACTTGACCTATCTGTTGCTCGGCATCGTCGTACTGAGCAGCCTGCTGGGCGCCGCCTGGACGCGCTGGGAGCGCAGCCGCCAGGACCCCTGGCTGCGGCTGCTGGCGCGCGCCGCGCAGCGGCTGCAGAAGGCGGGCGTCAAGCTCGCCCCCAACAGCACGCCGCGCGCGGTCGCAGCCCAACTGGCCGCGCAGCGTGACGCAAGCGACCCCACGGTAGCGGCCCTGCTGGACTGGCTGCTGCGGCTCGAAGCGCAGCGCTATGCCGTGCCGCAGCAGCGGGGGGGCAGCCTGGCTACACTGCAAGCCGAATTCAAGCAACTCCAACCTGTGACTCGATCCAATTGAAAACGAGGCTACTCCTGATTGCGCTGCTTCTGCTCTCGGCGCCGAGCCTATCCACGGCGGCACAAGCCGCCAGGAAGCCGAAGAAGAAGCCGCACGCCGTCCGACAGGCAACACCACCTGGCCCGGCCTACGCCCGGCGCGATGATGCAATGCAGGCGGCCGACGACATCGCGGCGCGGCGCGACCTCGACCGCGCCTGGGTGCGCGCGGCGATTGCGCAGGCGCATTACATTCCGCAGATTGCCAAGGCCATCTTGCCGCCGGTCGCGGGCACACCCAAGAACTGGCGCGTCTACCGCAGCAGATTCATCGATCCCATCCGCATCAAGGCCGGCGTGCGCTTCTGGCAGGACAACCGTGACACGCTGGCACGGGCCGAACAGGAAACCGGTGTTCCGGCCGAGATCGTGGTCGGCATCCTCGGCGTCGAAACAATCTACGGCCAGCAGATGGGAACCTATCGCGTGATCGACGCGCTAGCGACCTTGGCCTTTGATTTTCCGGCGGCACATCCACGCGCGACTGAGCGCAGCATTTTTTTCAAGGCCGAACTGGAGCAGTTCCTGAGCCTGATGCAGCGCAGCGGCGCAGACCCGTTGACCGCGCGCGGCAGTTATGCCGGCGCTATGGGCATGCCGCAGTTCATGCCGTCGAGCTGGGCCCGTTATGCGATCGACTTTGACGGCGACAGCCGGGTCGATCTGAGCAATAGCGCGGCCGATGCGATCGGCTCGGTTGCCAACTACTTCAAGGCCTACAACTGGCACAGCGGCATGCCAACCCACTACCCGGTCCGCTTCGATGCCGGCACGCTCGATCTTGAAGCCTTGCTGCTGCCCGACATCCTGCCGACCTTCAGCGTCGCGAATTTTATTGCCAAAGGTGCGGTCCTCGAAGGCGAGGCGCTGCAGCACCAGGGTCCGCTAGCGCTGGTTGAGTTGCAGAACGGCGACGCGCCACCGAGCTATGTTGCGGGCACCGAGAATTTCTACGCGATCACGCGCTACAACTGGAGCAGCTACTACGCCATGGCCGTGATCGAGCTCGGCCAGGCGGTCTCCAGCGCGATGACTGCGCTCAAGCCACCGATGGAATCAAGAAGTCCCGACTAATGTGCATGCCCAGATCATTGACCCGGTCCAGGAACTGGGTCAGATAGGCATGCAGGCCCGTGGCCATGATTTCGTCAATGCGACCGTACTTGAGCTCGGCGCATAGCTTGCCGGCGCGCCGGTGAGTCTCGGCTGACTGCTCGTTGGCCACCAAGGCCAGGTTGCTAACCACTTCATTCAGGCTGGCATGCAGTGAGCGCGGCATGTCGGGGCGCAGGATCAGCAGCTCAGCAACGCGCTCGGGCTTGATGACATCGCGGTAGACCTTGCGGTAGACCTCGAAGCCCGACACGCTGCGCAGGATCGCGCTCCAGTGGTAGAAATCGTACTCCTGGTCCTTCTCGCTGGCCGCGCCGTAAAAGTCGCTCTGCACCGCGTGGAACTTGACATCGACCAGACGCGCGGTGTTGTCTGCACGTTCCAGAAAGGTTCCCATGCGCATGAAGTACAAGGCCTCGTCCATCAGCATGGTGCCGACGGTCACGCCGCGCGACAGGTGCGAGCGGAACTTGACCCATTCGAAGAACTGTGCCGGGTCGCGCTCGAACTCGCCGCTCTTGATCATGCGCTGCACTTCAAGCCAGGTCTGGTTCTGCGTCTCCCAGACCTCGGTGGTGAGCGTGCCGCGCACCGCGCGCGCATTCTCGCGCGCGGCGCCCAGGCAGGACACGATGGACGAAGGATTGCTCTCGTCCTTGACCATGAAGTCCAGCACGTTGCGGACCTGGATCTCGCCATGCGCCGCCTGGTAGCTCGACAGCAGTTCGCTGATACTCAGCAGTCCCTGCCAGCCGACCAGCGCCACAGCATCGGACTGCGGCAGCAAGGAGGTCTGGTAATTGACATCGAGCATGCGGGCGGTGTTCTCTGCGCGCTCGGTGTAGCGCGACATCCAGAACAGGTGATCGGCAGTACGTGACAGCATTGAATGACTCCTTAAGCCGACTGGGTTTGTGTCTGAGCCGGGGCGTGCGCGGGCACGCCGTTCTCCAGCACCCAAGTGTCCTTGGTGCCGCCGCCCTGCGACGAATTGACAACCAGCGAGCCCTCCTTTAGCGCGACGCGCGTCAGGCCGCCGGGCACCATCTGCACCGTCTTGCCGCTGAGCACGTAGGGCCGCAGGTCGATATGGCGCGGTGCGATGCCGCTCTCGACGAAAGTCGGACAACTCGACAGGCTCAACGTCGGCTGCGCGATGTAGCCGCTCGGGTTGGCGAGCACCGCCTTGCGGAAGTCCTCGATCTCGGCCTTGGTAGCGGCCGGCCCGACCAGCATGCCGTAGCCGCCGGCACCATGCACCTCCTTGACCACCAGATCTTTCAGGTTGGCCAGCGTGTAGGCCAGATCGTCCGGGTTGCGGCACATGTAGGTCGGCACATTGTTTAGGATTGGCTTCTCGCCTAGGTAGAACTCGATCATCTTGGGGACGTAGGGGTAGATCGACTTGTCGTCGGCAACACCGGTGCCCACGGCATTGCAGATGGTCACATTCCCAGCGCGGTAGACGTCGATCAGGCCGGCGCAGCCGAGCGTCGAGCTCGGGCGGAAAACCTTGGGGTCCAGAAAGTCGTCGTCGACGCGCCGGTAGATGACATCCACGCGTTTCGGGCCGCGCGTGGTGCGCATGTAGCAGAAGTTGTCGCGGACAAACAGGTCCTGACCCTCGACCAGTTCGATGCCCATCTGCTGCGCGAGAAAGGCGTGCTCGAAATAGGCGCTGTTGTGCATGCCGGGTGTCAACACGACCACGGTCGGCTCGGCGGTCGTGGCCGGACTGCTGGAACGCAGGGTGTCGAGCAAGAGGTCGGGGTAATGCGCGACCGGGGCAACGCGATACGCGTTGAACAGGGCCGGGAACAAGCGCATCATCATCTTGCGGTCTTCTAGCATGTAGCTAACGCCGCTGGGAACGCGCAGGTTGTCCTCCAGCACGTAGTATTCGCCCTCCCCGGCGGCATTGGGCGCGCGCACGATGTCGATGCCCGAGATATGCGAGTAAATGTTGTTGGGCACATTGACGCCCATCATCTCGGCTCGGAACTGCGCATTGTTCTCGATCTGCTCGCGCGGGATGACACCGGCCTTGATGATCTCCTGCTTATGGTAGACGTCGTGCACAAAGCGGTTCAGCGCCGCCACGCGCTGCACTAGGCCGCGCTCGAGGATTCTCCACTCGCTGGCCGGAATGATGCGCGGTATCAGGTCGAAGGGAATCAGGCGTTCATTGCCGGCGCCCTCCTCGTCCTTCTCGCCGTAGACGGCAAACGTGATGCCGACGCGCCGGAAGATCATCTCAGCCTCTTCGCGGCGCTGGGCCATCATGTCGCCCGGTTGGCGTGCCAGCCATTCGTCGTAGATCTTGTAATGATCACGAATCTGGGCGCCGTGCGTGAAAAACTCATACGGCAGCCGGGTGTACATCTCGTCAAATTTCTGCATAACGTCTTTTCACTCCTGCCCCTAGCTTAGCAAGCTTTGAGCCAGACCTATCCACTCAAGTGACGCAGCCAGTAGTGCAAATCCTGCTGGCGCTAGTATTTGACCTCATCCAGTTGCAGAGAATGCCAGGCCATGGCACCACAATGGGGCGAATCAACGAGACCAATCGAGCGCTCGCGGTAGCGCACCAAAACAGATTGCGACGGGTGGCCGAAGCGGTTGCGATAGCCTGCCTGCACCAGCGCGATGCGCGGCAGCACGGCATCAAGAAATGCCGCGCTGCTAGAAGATTTGTCGCCATGGTGCGGCACCACAAGGATATCGACTTTGAACCGGTGCTCGGCGATCAACCGCGCCTACTGCACCTGCGGATGCAACACTTCGAATTCGACACCATCTCACCGGCCACGCAACATGTCGCCACGCGCAGGCTTCACAACACATGGTGGCCCTCGATTGAATTCAACAGTGACGCCTTGGCCTGCATCGCTAGCACCGCCGGTCACCGACAGGTCCTGTCCTCCAAGGCCGGGCTCGAGCGCATCGGCCAGAAACACGCTGGCGCGCAGGCCGTCCGCGCTAAAGGCCAATAAGGCAACACTGATGGCCGTCAGAGCGCGGCGCCAGTGCGTGGGCAAATTCGTGAACCACGCCAGCGCCCACAGCGCAGACGCCAACAACAGCAGGCCGATATAGCTCGCCTGTGACCAGAGCGTCGCCTGCTGCAGTTGCAGCGCGCTGCCCATGATCCAAGGACATCAGCCGCGCCATGACAGTTAGGTAACCATGCATGCCGCGTCCCAGAGGTGCTAGATCGCCTGCAGTTGCCCCGGATCGGGCTGGCGCAGCCAGGCCTCGAATTCGTCAGCCAGTTGGACGCTGGCTCTGGTCGCTGCGCCCCAGGCCTTGACGCGTCCGGCCAGATCCTGTCCATAGTGGATGAAATCGCTGCGGTCCGGCAGTTTGCCATTGGGCAAGGTCTTTACCCACTCGGGATTGGGCGCGAGCAAGAGCATGTTGTCGAGAAACGGTGTCGCCTTGTGCCGCCAGCTCAGGTGCTTGTCGAGCCATCCCGGCACAACAGCCTTCTGGAAATGCGGGTACAGGACTAGGCCTTTGGGCTCTTTCGCGCCGGCATAGTTGAGGTGCAGGTGGTAATCGGTCAGGCCGCCATCCCAGTACGCGCCCGGCGGTGCGCCGGTGATGTTGTGCACTGCCTGCAGCACGAACGGTATCGAGCAACTGGCCTGCAGCGCCTGATTAAAGTTGGCCTCGCTCAGGCGAACCTGGCGTGTACGGTAGTCGTTGCTGGCAAACGGCAGGGCCGCATCCTGCGTCGAAAAGACCACGCGCTCCAGCCAAGCCCCCAGGGCCTTGCGCTGCACGGTGTTGCTCAGCAGTGCGCCAAGGTAGCCGACCGGCGTGCGCCAGCGTTGCTCGCGCGCCAGGATATGGCGTCCGCGCGCTGTAACAATGTGCAGCCGATAACGGGCATGTTGCAGAACCTCGGGTATGCGCCCGGCATAAAAGGCCTTCAGGTTCTGCCCGAACAACTCACTGACCTGAGCCGCACTCGGTCGCTTTTCACCGGGATTGAGTTCGTAGCGCTGGCGAATGTAGTCATGCTCAAGTTGCGCAAACGCGACAACCGGATCGTTCAGGCAAGCCGTTGCCATGCGCCAGGCCCCGATCGACGCCCCGACCAGATGAACCTGCCGCGTCGAACCCGTAAGCCAGTCACCAAAAATGAACCGGTCCAGCGGCCCCAGAATCAGGCCCTTCGGACCGCCGGCCGCGCCTGGAATGGTGCAGACCGCCTGCGGCAGCAGACCGTCTTGCTCGATATGGCGCCGTGCGAGCGGACCGGCATAAAGGCACAGGGCGCGCACAGGCAACCGATCTAAAGGGGAATATGCCCGGAGCCCTGGCCAAGCCAGTCAAACGGGTCCTGCTGCAACACCATGTCGATGTCAAGGCCCAGCGCCTCGCCCACCTCACCCGGAAAGGTCACGGCCAATGCGCGCTCCGACAGGCCCGCTTCATTGGCCCGGATGCGCCAGGCGGCGAGGTGAATCACGCCAGCCAGCGGCTCGTACACACCGTGGTCAAACGGCGCGTACTGATGCTCAAGTGCCTCCACCATCGCCTGCGGATACTGCCAGCGTCTGGCCAGGCCGGCGCCGACCTGAGCATAGCAAAACCCGAACGCAAGCCGCTCGGCGTTGGCACGCCCCAGATCGAGCGACGAGACCTCGCGGTCGAGCAGTGCCACTTCCTCGGGCATGCCAATGTGAATGGCCAGCTCGCCAACGGCATGAATAAGGCCGCAGGTATAAGCGGCCTGCCGGTTCAAGCGCACCAGGCCCGCCAGCGCGCGCGACAGCTTGGCCACGTTGACGCTGTAGCGCCAGAACTGTTGCAGGTGAATGCCCGGCACCGCGCGCAGTGAGGAGCCCGAAGCGGCCGCCACCACCATGGCGTGCACCTGCTTCAAGCCGATCAGCGCCAAAGACTCGGACACGCTGTGGATCCGGCCCGGGAGCTTGAAGAGATCAGAATTGGCAATCTCGAGCACGCGCGTCGTCAGCGCCGGATCCGTGCTGATGAACCGGGTTATCTTTTGCAGATCCGCTTCCTCTCGCTCAAGCTCGCTGAGCAGAAGCGCCACCACCTTGGGGATGCTGGGCAACGCGAACTGCATGGCCAGCAAGGCATTCAGTTCCATGGCGTCACAACTCCCTTCCATCACATTCGATTGATTGTTGAACCGGAACGCCACATTATCCGTCAGCCGCCCATGCCCTTGAGCCTGGCAAACGCGGACGACATCGCCGTCGAAGGAGCCGCGCCGCCCGGCGCGCGGCTGCGCTGGTGCTGGCCGGCGGCCTGGAACCGGTTGTCCTGCACGCCGTCGCGCCGGGCCGGTGATGCGCCGAGCTTCATCGTCAGCGCGATGCGCTTGCGCGCCACATCAACCTCCACCACCTGCACCTTGACGATGTCGCCGGTCTTGACGATCTCGCGCGCATCTGTGACGAACTTGTGGGCAAGTTGGCTCACATGGACTAGGCCGTCCTGGTGCACACCCAGATCGACGAAGGCGCCGAAAGCCGCGACGTTGCTCACCGTGCCCTCGAGCACCATGCCCTCGACCAGATCCTTGATATCCTCCACGCCCTCGTTGAAACGCGCAACCTGGAAGTCCGGGCGCGGATCGCGCCCCGGCTTCTCCAACTCACCCAGGATGTCGCGCACCGTGACGACACCGAACCGGGCATTGGCAAATTGCTCGGGCTTGAGTGCCTTGAGCACGTCAGCGCGGCCCATCAGCTGGGCCACCGGCTTGGCGGTGTCGCGCATGATCTGCTCCACCACCGGGTAGGTCTCCGGGTGCACACCGGTCATGTCGAGCGGATTGTCACCGCCGCGGATGCGCAGGAACCCGGCGCACTGCTCAAAGGTCTTGGCGCCCAGGCCCGTGACCTGCAGCAGCTGCTGGCGGTTCGCGAACGCGCCATTGGCCTCTCGCCAGCGCACCACCGCCTTCGCCACGCCGGGGCTCAGGCCGGAGACGCGCGATAGCAGCGGCACGCTGGCCGTGTTCAGGTCAACGCCGACCGAGTTCACACAGTCCTCCACGACGGCGCCGAGCATCTTGGCCAACTCGCTCTGGTTGACGTCGTGCTGATACTGACCGACGCCGATCGACTTGGGGTCGATCTTGACCAGTTCAGCCAGCGGGTCCTGCAGGCGCCGAGCGATACTGGCCGCGCCGCGCAGGCTGACGTCGACGTCTGGCATTTCCTGCGAGGCAAATTCACTTGCCGAGTAAACCGAAGCACCGGCCTCGCTGACGACGACCTTGTCGGTGGGCTTGCCGCCATCCTTTGCCATCAGCTTGATCAGGTCGGCCGCCAGCTTGTCGGTTTCGCGGCTGGCCGTGCCATTGCCGATGGCGATCAGGCTGACCCCGTGCGTCACGCACAGGCGGTTCAATGCGTGCAGCGAGCCTTCCCAGTCGCGCCGCGGCTCGTGCGGAAAAACGGTTGCAGTCTCAACCAGCTTGCCTGTGCTGTCAACGACGGCCACCTTGACGCCGGTGCGGATGCCTGGATCGAGTCCAAGCACCACACGCGGCCCGGCCGGTGCGGCTAGCAGCAGGTCACGCAGGTTGTCGGCAAAGACCTTGATCGCCACCTTCTCGGCCTCTTCGCGTAAACGGGCAAAGAGGTCGCGCTCGGTCGACAGGCTCAGCTTGACGCGCCAGGTCCAGGCAATGCATTTGCGGATCAGGTCATCGCCGGGCCGGCCCTTGTGCGTCCATCCCAAGCGCACGGCCAAGCGCGCTTCGGCCAGCGAGACCGAGGCTGCGACCCGGCTCTTGGGGCTGACCGGCACGGCGGCGGCTGGCTCCGGTTCGGTCAGCGCCAGCTTGGCATCGAGGATCTCGAGCGCGCGGCCGCGAAAGACGGCCAGCGCGCGGTGCGATGGCACGCGGCCGATCGGCTCTTCGAAATCAAAGTAGTCGCGAAACTTGGCAACGTCGGCGTGGTTCTCGTCCTTTCCTTCCATCAGGCGCGACTGGAACAGTCCTTCGTTCCAGAGCCAGGCGCGCAGGTCCTGCACGAGGGCCGGCTGTTCGGCCCAGCGTTCGCTCAGGATGTCGCGCACGCCATCGAGCACGGCCAGTACGCTGGAGAAGTCGGGCTGCTTGTCCTCGCCTTCGACGTGCGCTCGCATCGGCACTACATAGGCCTGCGCCTCATCGGCAGGTACCAGGTCGGGATTGGCAAACAGCGCATCTGCCAGCGGCTCCAAGCCGGCTTCGCGCGCGAGTTGCCCCTTGGTGCGGCGTTTGAGCTTGAACGGCAGGTACAAGTCCTCGAGCTCCTGCTTGGTGCCGGCAGCGACCAGAGAGGCCAGCAGCGCCGGCGTCATCTTGCCCTGTTCCTCGATCGTCTTGATGACGGTCTGCAGGCGATCGCGCAGTTCGCGCAAATAGCTCAATCTCGCTTCCAGTTCGCGCAACTGGATATCGTCCAGACCGAGCGTTGCCTCCTTGCGGTACCGCGCGATGAAGGGCACGGTGGCACCCCCGTCAAGCAAATCGACCGCCGCTTGCACCTGCTGCGGCTGTACCCGGATTTCCTGCGCGATCTGCGCGATTATTTTCTGCATGAATGGAGGAGGCGTCGGCTGTGCGCCGGCGCGTTCTTGGAACAAAGGCAGCGAGTGTGCCACAGGTGCCTGCCCCGGACCGGACCATTCGCCAGTAAGCACCGCGCGATATTTGGCAAGTCAGCTCGCCCCGCGCTCCGTGAACTCGGGGTTGCACCACTCGATCCAGTTTCCTTGATATACGATCAAGTCAAAACAGTCAGATGCGTCAATAAGTCTGACACAGCAACTTGAGTAGCCCCGTCAGGATTCGAGAACACGTATCTTTTTTATCATTCGGTCTAGGCCGGAGATCGCCAAGCAAACGCGAGAAGTTAGCAGGGGAATCCACGACATCCCAAGACCGTACGATTTGCCGCGCACGCGAATCGATCGGATCAATCGACAGATCGCTTCATTGCTTCTGTTTTCCTCAAACCACGACCTGCTGATTGTGATCGGACTGCTTTCCCTTCTGGCACTGACCGCATGGCAAACACAGTACCCGTGCGAGGCCCCGCAACACTTGACCATCGGGGCTTTGCCTGTCTGATCACGGGAGACACGGACGCCGAAGTCAAGCAACAGGCGCAGGCCGTAGGTTTGCCCTTGATCTACAGGCCGGTTCGGCCCTCCAAACTTCGCAGCTTGCTAAGGCAGGCGGTCATGCCCGGGGATGAGCGACGGCGCACGCAAAGGTGGTTGTTTCGACACCCCAAGCCGGGCAGTCTCGTCGCGGAAATTGCCGGCCTGACTGTGATCTGGAAATGCGATCCATTGTCATTTGTGCCTTTATTTCTCAGGTCGTTAACCGTAGACTGGCAAGTGTCGAGTGGGACAGGACCCTCCGGCGTCTTCGATCAAACTTTTTTCTTAAGGAATGCCATCATGTTCAGCCATGCCACGTCTTCAGTCTTCGAGCCCCGCCCCATCGAAGTTCGGCCATCAAATGCCCCTCTTCGGACAGAACCGGAAATGACCGAGGAGTTGCTTCCGTTCACAGTCAAACTGGTGCACAACGACAGCGATCTCAACAAGGCGGTGCAGATTCGCCATTCCGCTTACGCTAGGCATCTTCCCGGCTTTGCCGAAACACTCAAAGCACCCGAGATTGCGGATATCGAAGACGGCGTCGTGGTGCTGCTGGCCGAATCGAAACTGGACGGCTCACCACTGGGCACGATGCGGATCCAGACCAATCAGTTCAAGCCCTTGTGTCTTGAGCAGTCGGTTGCGTTGCCCGAGTGGCTCAAGGCAAGACCGTTGGCAGAAGCGACCCGCTTGGGCGTTACCAATGAAAGAGGTGGACGCCTGGTTACCACCGTCTTGTTCAAGGCTTATTTCCAATACTGCCAGCGAACCGGCATCGAATGGATGGTCATCGCCGGACGGGCACCGGTGGACCGCATGTACGACCGTCTGCTGTTCAGCGACGTGTTTCCGGATTTAGGCTACATTCCACTGGCACACGCCAGCAACCTGCCCCACCGCGTTCTGTCATTCAATGTTAAAACAGCGCAGGACCGATGGACACAAGCCAACCACCCTCTCCTTGGTTTCATGTGTTACATCCATCATCCGGACATCCAACTCGGCGACCTCGGCCAAGCCAAAATCGCGCCAATGGGAGGGCAGCCCTATCCTGCCTATGCAAGCAATGCGAAAGCGTTTTCCATATGAGTCGCACTGATCGGGCGCCGGCAACGAAGCCCGATCAAACCGCCACATCGCACTTAAGGACCTCCACATAAACGAATTTCAGAGCAAGCCAAGGCAGCAATTGCGCCGGACGCAGTGACAGCATGGTCTCCATGTTGTTCTCAATGATCATGGAATGCCCATCTTCTTGCCGTTTTGATAGCGCAGGAGTATGGTTAGTCGAGCTCGAAATTTCAATACAAGGCGATTCACCAAATGCCAAGACAGTTTGATACATTGCACAAGAGGGTCGATCAGATCAGCCATAAGATCGATTTCTTGTTGAATGTGTTTGCGATTTACGCCCTGCCCATTTTTATTGGACTGATTTCCTTGTTTGCCGCTTTTGCGTGGAAGTCGCAGTATCCGACAGTCGAACCGCAACAACTGCCAATCAAGGTCAATACCGAAATTTCCGCCACAGTTGATCCGGCCCAAGCATTGGCAAAAATGCGGGAAAGCCCAACAAGTCTTTTTCACGACACCCAGCTTTCAGAAGCTCCCGTCTGGTTCGCTTTTCAAGTCCCGAAGGAAATTGCGTACCAGCCGATGATCATCGAATTCCCGTCGCGGCATGCGCTGGACGTCGCCTGCTGGAATGGTAGGACATTGAGCGCATTGGGCAACGGCAATCGACAGGGCACTGCAGGCGCGATTTCATCGATCAAGGGAGGTTTCGCGCTTGAACTCAATTTGTCACTCAAGGACACTCAGATCATCTGTCGCACCAGCGCGATCGGTCCGGCCCGACTCTCCGCCCTGAGCTGGCGAACCGGCGACTTGCAGGCCTCAGCCCAGGAGTTCCACAGGAAATCGGGCTTGCTCGACGGCGGCATTATCGTTCTGGCTGTTTTCGTCCTGATAACGGCCCTGATCAATCGCAGTGGCCTTTACCTGATATTTGCTGCATGGCTGGTGATCAATCTGAGAATGGGCGCCCTGTCAGCCGGTTGGGATACACAATGGCTTGGTTACACCGTACCTTATGACTGGCTGTTGCAGGGAAGAATGGTGACCATCACCCTGTACTACGTGCTGACGCTGATCCTGTTCACCTCCCTTTTCAAAGAAGATTTCCAGCAGATCGGACACAGATCGCTGGTGCGCGCACTGCAATGGACCTGTGTTCCCTTGCTCATACTGTCTTGCTTTTTGCCTTCAGCCAAGTTTCTGCCTCTTTTCTGGCCCGTGGTCGGCGTCGGCATTTCGCTCGTGGCCTACCTGCTGGTGAGGATACTGCTCAAGACGCGCTCCAGGGTGGCCATTTGGTACAGCGCCGCCATCAGTGCGACCTTGGTCGCCAGCCTTTATGAAGTACTGTCCGCGGCTCTCGGCATCAAAGGATTGATTGGATCGTTTAACAGCGTGACCGCCGCCTTGTCGTCGAGCCTGCTGGCCGCACTGGCGATTGCCGAACAGATGCGCCAGGAGCATGAGCAGCGTCTGGAAATACAGGCCGAGTTGAAACATACTTTCGAAGCCATGCCGATTGGTCTCTTCACGCTCGACATGAATGGCCGCTTCATGAGCGCCAATCCGGCCCTGCTTGCCATGCTCGGCCCAGATGTGCTGGACAACGAAGGCGCAACCTGGCAAGCCTATTTCGCTGCGGGAGCCTGGACCCAACTGCATCAAATGGTGCACGAAAAGAACATCGACGAGTTGGAGATCCAGGGTCGACCTGCGCTTGGAGTTGCCGCCGCCAAGCGCTTCCTCGTCACTGCAACGCTGGCCCGCGATAGGATCGAAGGATCCCTGCAGGATGTCACCGAAAAATCCCAAGCCACAAAAGACCTTTCGTTCTTGGCCAGTCACGACCCCCTGACCAAGACGCTGAACCGACGCGGCATCGCAACAGCACTCAACAACGCCATCACGACATTGACGGACAGCAAGGCGCTCGTGGCCTTGGCCTACCTCGACCTCGACCGCTTCAAGCTGATCAACGATCTGTTTGGTCACGGCGTCGGCGATCAGGTGTTGCAGCAGGTATGCGATCGGGTATCGGAACTCATTTCCCGCGATCACCAATTTGGCCGTGTAGGCGGCGATGAGTTCGTGATCGTGTTTCCCGAGACGCCGATTACCCTAGCCACGGTCATGTGCCGCGCCATCGTGGACAACATCGGCACCCGACCCTACCGCGTCGGCGACAACGCCTTTTACGTGCGTGGCTCGATCGGACTGATCGAAGTCAGCGTAAGCATGAAATTCAATGATGCAATGTCGAGCGCCGACCGCGCCTGCCGCGAAGCCAAGGCGAGTGGCAGCGACGGATTGGTCGTCTATGAACGCGACGCGCTTGCGTTCAAGCAGCACGAGGCCGAGCTCAAGCTTATTGCGTTGCTGGCAACCAGTTCTGCCACCGATGGCCTGTACATCGAAATGCAGCCCATCATGTCGCTGACAGCCCCGCATGAATCTCTCAATTTCGAGGTATTGCTGCGCATGCGCGACCCGGATGGGCAGGTTGTGCGCACCGACCTGTTGATCGCGGCGGGCGAAGCCAGCGGACGCATGGGCATGATCGACCGCTGGGTCCTGTCGACCACACTGGCTTGGCTCAACGCCCACCACGAGCAACTCACGCACACCCGGTTCGTCTGCATGAACCTCAGCGGTGCCTCGCTCAATGACGAGCGATTCCTGCAGGAGGTCTACGCCACGCTGGAAAGAAACCAACACGTCGCCAGCAAATTGTGTCTTGAGATCACCGAAAGCGTGGCGCTGCATGATCTGGAAAACACCCGGCGTTTCGTCAACAAGGTTCGCGGCTATGGCGCCAAGGTGGCCCTGGACGACTTCGGCGCCGGCTATACCTCGTTCTCGTACCTGAAGGAGTTCAAGGCCGACCTGCTCAAGATCGACGGCAGCTTCATCGTCGACATGAACCAACACCCGGCCAACATCGCTATCGTAGAAGCCATCATGAACCTGGCGCGAAACCTCGGCATGAAGGTGATTGCGGAATGGGCCGAAGACAATGCGACGGTGCAGACCCTGGCCGAAATCGGCGTCGATTACGTGCAGGGGTTTGCAGTGGCACGACCCCAGCACCCTGACAAACTGCTGAGCGCCAGGTCGTCAGCCAGTTTTATTCAGGACAAGGAACTCGCCAGTTTCGTCGACCTGATCGGCGGACCAGCACCATTGATTGCGCCGCTCGACGTGTTTTCGATCGTTCGCCCCGACAGCATGCACTGAATCGGGGTCGCGCGGCGTCGTTCAGCCCCGCAAGGCGCGCCGCAGTTCGACGCCGAGTTCCGGCTTGTGCGCGAAGGGATCCGTCGGGTTGCGTGCCAGCATGATGTCTTCCATCCGTGTCTGCACCGTGGCGATGGCCTTCGGGTGGCTGTATATGTAAAACTGGTTGGCGCTAATGGCATCGAACACCTTTTGCGCGACCTCGGCGGCGCTGACCTTGCCGGAGCCAACTGCCTTGTCGCTCATGGCCTGCCCGATCAACTGGCTGCGCGTCGGCTTGGCAGCGGCCACCGCGGCCGGTCGGTTGCGCTCACTCTGCGTGATGCCGGTCGGCACGAAGAACGGACACAGCACGCTCGCGCCAATCTGATCCGTCACCAGCGCCAGATCCTGGTACAGCGTCTCGCTGATGCTGACCACGGCGTGTTTGCTCGCTCCATAAATGCCCATGTTGGGCGCATTGAGCAAGCCGGCCATGCTGGCGGTATTCACGATATGCCCCTGGTAGGCCGGGTCTTTGGCAGCAGCTTCGAGCATCATGGGCGTGAAGACGCGCACACCGTGGGCCACCCCCATCAGGTTGACGCCGATGACCCATTCCCAATCCTGCACCGTATTCTCCCAGATCAGGCCGCCGGCGCCGACCCCCGCGTTGTTGAACACAAAGTGCGGCGCTCCAAAGCGCGCGAGTGTAGCCTGCCCCAAGGCTTCGACGTCGGCCGCCTTGGACACGTCGACCTTGAACGCCAGCACCGGGGCCCCAAGCGCCTGCATCTCGGCTGCTGCCCGGTCCAGCGCGTCCTGCTGCACATCGGCCAGCACCAAGTTCATTCCCAGCCTAGCGCCAATGCGCGCGCATTCCAGGCCGAAGCCGGAGCCGGCGCCGGTCAGCACCGCAGTCTTGTTTTTGAAATCAGTGATCATTTGAATACTCCATGGTTCAGGCAGCACAGTGGACTGTGCAAAGGGTCTCGGGATACATCCAGGAAATCATGCCGACGCGACCGAACGCAGCACATAACCGATGCGTGGAAAGTGCACATGCACCGTGCCGGCCCGCCCGTCCTCCCGGCGCAACGTGTAGCGGGTCCGGCTGGCGGCGACCAGTACCCCTTCTGTCGGCTCCTGACCGAAACTCTCGGCCGTCACCGTCACCAGGCTGCCCAGTGCGATGCCGTGCTCATCCTGAAAGATACTGTCGGCAACACTCACCGGTTCAGCGGCATGACAGGCCGCGATGGCCTCCGTCGCGGAATACTTCTCCATTGCGCCATGGCCGAACGCGGCCATGCGGTCCATCCAGCGCAGCACGGCCGGCGTGGCGTCGAGAATGCCGGCCATGACCGGCACGCGCTGACGCGAAAACCACAGCGGGTGGTAGGCGGCAAAGTCGGCAACGCAGGGCGCGCTGCCGAGCAGGAACGCCTGAGCTTCCAGCATGTTGGCCAGACGCCGCAGGTACGACCTGTAGGCGGCCGTGGCGTCGGCGGGCCGCAAGCGCGTCATGCCTGCGGACATGGCAGCGCGGTCGGCGCCAAAGGCCTTGGCCACTTCCGGCGCCGCGCCCTCGAACATCGCGGCGGCACCGCGTGGCTGCAGGCTGTAGGACATGGCAGCCCAGAATAGCGTGCTGTCGGCCCATTGCGCCACCACGCGCGCCAGGCCCTTGTGCTGCGGCGGGTACAGGGTCGGCGTCGGCTGCAGGTGTTCGAGCACATCGCAGATCAGCGCACTGTCGCAATAGACGTCCGAGCCGATCTGCAGGAATGGAGTCTTGCGGTAACCACCTGTGAGCGCAATCACATCCGGTTTGGGCATGATCGACGGGATGATCACAGACTTCCAGGCAAGTTGCTTGTAGCCCAGCATGAGCCGGATCTTCTCCGAAAACGGCGAGGTTGGGTAGTGATGGAGAACAATGTCAGTCATGCAGTTTCACCAATTGCTTGCCAAAGTTCTTGCCCTTGAGCAGCCCGAGAAACGCCTCCGGCGCGGCCTCCAGTCCCTTTGCAATTGACTCGCGCGCACGCAACTGGCCGTTTGCCACGAGCGCGCCAAGTTCCTTGAGGGCTTCCGGCCAAACCTCCATGTGCTCGCTGACGATAAAGCCCTGAACCTTGAGCCGGTTCATCAGGATCAGGGCCGGGTAGGTCAGGGGCATGGGCGCGCCATCGTAGCCGGCGATCATGCCGCAGACCGCGATGCGGCCGAACGCATTCATGCGCGACAGGACGGCATCGAGCACCATGCCGCCGACATTCTCGAAGTAGCCATCGATGCCGCCCGGGCAGGCATCCTTGAGAGCCTTGGACAGCGAGACGGCATCGTGATGCAACTTGTAGTCGATACAGGCGTCGAAGCCGAGTTCCTCGACGGCGTAGCGGCATTTCTCCGGACCGCCGGCGATTCCGACGGTGCGGCAACCTCGCGCCTTGGACAGGGCAGCGAAGGCGCTGCCGACGGCTCCGGTTGCGGCACTCACGACCATCGTCTCGCCGACCTTGGGTTCGATGATCTTCACCAGGCCGTACCAGGCCGTGACGCCGGGCATGCCGACCGCGCCGAGATAGGCGCTCAGCGGCACATGGGTCGTGTCGACCTTGCGCAACGCGCCGGGTTGATCCGCATCGACCACGCTGTATTCCTGCCAGCCGCCCATGCCGACGACTTTGTCGCCGACTGAGAACTTGGCGTTGCGCGATTCGATCACTTCGCCCACCGTGCCGCCGCCCATGGTCTGGCCCAACGGCTGAGGCTGGGCGTAGCTCTTGGCGTCGTTCATGCGGCCGCGCATATACGGGTCGAGACTCAGGAAATGATGGCGCACCAGCACCTGTCCGTCCTGCAGCGCCGGCGTATGGCTGACCACAAGTTTGAAGTTGCTGGCGACCGCTTCACCGACCGGACGGTTGTCCAGATGAATTTGTTTGTTGCTTGGCATGAGTTGCTCCTAAAAAAGCCTAGTCGGTTGAAATGACGTCGAGTCCGTTGGCGCTTTTCGCCCCCGTTGGCAGACGCCTGACATATTTGAATGTGCCCGTGGCGTGCGCGCAGGCGCGCTCGGCTTCGTCGTAGACGGTCGCCTCGACGAAGGCCATGGTCGCGGTGCGGTGCATCAGACGGCCTTTGCCGCTCAGCGCCCCGTTGGCCGGTTGCATGAAGCTGGTCTTCATCTCGATGGTCACCACGCCCATGTCCTTTTGCACGCTGCGCGCGGCCACCGCCATGGTGACGTCGAGCAGGGTCATGAGCGCTCCGCCGTGCGTGACGGAGAATGAATTGAGGTGCTCGGGCTTGGGCGCATAGCCCAGCTCCGACAAGCCACCATCGAACAGCCGCAGCTCAAAGCCGAGGTGCTCGACAAACGGAATCCTGACGCCAAACCCCATTTTGTTCACCCGCCAATGACGGCGCTGACGCCGCCATCCACTGCCAGCCACTGACCGGTAATGTGCTTGCCGGCGGCCGAAGCAAACAGCAGACACACGCCCTTGAGGTCCTCGTCGTCGCCGAGCCGTTTGAGCGGCGCATGCGCCGCGAGTCGGTCCTCGCCCAGCGCGGCCAGCGTTCCTGCCGTCATCTTGCTCGGAAAGAAACCGGGGCAGATGGCGTTGACCGTGATGTTGTACTTACCCCATTCGGCGCCGAGCGCGCGCGTGAAATTGATCACTGCGCCTTTCGACGTGTTGTAGGCGATGGTGGTCATCTCGGGCGGGTTGCCATTGAGCCCGGCGATCGACGCCACGTTGATGATGCGCCCGGCGCGCCGCGCAATCATGCTGCGCTTGGCGATGATCTGGCTGAGGATAAAGTAGCCCCGCACGTTGAGGTTCATGACTTTGTCCCAGGCCTCGAGCGGATGATCTTCGGCCGGTGCGCCCCAGGTGGCGCCGGCGTTGTTGACGAGGATATCAACGTCGCCCATGCGCTGCAGCGTTTCATCGGCGAGGCGATGAATTTCGGACTCCTTGGCGCAGTCTGCGGCGAGCCAGCGCGCGTCGATGCCAGCGGCCTGCAGTTCGGCCGTGGCCTGCTCGAGGTCACCCGCCTTGCGTGAACTGAGCATGATGCGCGCGCCGGCCTCGCCCAGCGCGTGCGCCATCTGCAGACCCAGGCCACGCGAGCCTCCGGTGACTAGGGCGGTCTTGCCCGTCAGATCGAAAAGTTGCTGAACAGTATGGGTCATGGTGATAGCCTATTTTGAAGCGATGACAGAAACCTTGGGCACCGGGCGCCTACAGGCACACAGGCGAAGGTGCCATTTTGCAGGAACTTGCCGCTTTGATGGGTCCGCACTGTCTCGATGGCGATAGCGCCAAGAAAAGCGCCACCAGCCAGCGCAGCGGCTGATTTCGGTCTGAAACTGGCTTACCATCACAGACCATATTCCAAACTTGTCAAATTTCAATAAATTGCCGATCCATGAAGCACCCTCTTTTTGAAAACCTGGAGCTCGACTACCCGGTCCATCTGGAGCAGCATCACGACCATATCCTCAGGAAGATCGACGAGATCTGGGAAACGCCGGAAATTCATGACTATCTGAGCGATCTGCTGATCGACAAGCGCGGGGGGCGCAAAGGATTTTCGCCCGAGGTCACCCAAGAAATCATCGCCTTGCGGGAATACCGGGCGCTCGAAACTTTTCGCGCTGCTGAAAGAAAGGAAGTGGCGATCCAGGAATTGAGCGAGCGCGGAATATTTCTGAGCCGAGCGGATTTTTTGAGTGCCCTGCAAAAAGGCGAGCAGCAAATCATCGATCTGTTTGTCCGCGCCGGTTTCGACATTCATTTCACCGATGAAGACGGCAACCCACCGCTGCTGTTTGCCTTGAAGCGAGGTTATACCGTGATCGCTAAGATCCTTCTGGTAGCCGGCGCCGATGTCAACGAAAAGGACAGGCTGGGCCTGACCCCGCTGATGGTGACCTGCGGCAAATCAACGCGCGGTTACAAGGAAGTCGCCGAGGTGCTGATCAAGAAAGGCGCACACATCAACGTGCGAGACACACTAGGCTATACGCCGCTGCTGCTCGCGCTTTCCGGTGGCACCATCGACATCGCAGCCATGTTGATCGAGCACGGCGCCGACGTGAATGCACATACCCGCAAGGGTGAAACGCCCATCATGCTGGCAAGAAAAGCCAACAGCCAAGAACTGGTGGACCTGCTGCTGAGCAAAGGCGCGAACATTTAGCCGCTGCGCGTGCTGCGCTGCTCCCCGAGGGGGGAAAGTTTCGCCTTGGGGCGGCCCGACCGCGAAACGGTAGCCCAGACACTTGCCGCTGCATGAGGCCTTGCAGGCAGCGGTTGGCGAGACGCTAGAACGCGTCTTCCGCCAGATCAGCGCAGGTCGAGTCGCGGCTGTTCACCACCTGTAGCCAGGCGCCGATTTTCGGCAACTCGTAGTGATAGAAATAGCGCGCCGCCGCCAGACGGCCGGTGCTCGCTGCGCTGGATGCGCCGGCTTCCTCTGCCTGCACCGCCAAGGCCACATCAAGCCAGATCCAGGCCAGCACTGTGTGGCCGAAAGCCTGCATGTAGGGTACGGCATTGGCCAGCGCCTCCACCGGTTTGCCGGTAGCCCACGCCGCCTTCGTCGCACTGCCCACCTGCTGCAAGGCCGCCAGCAGGGCTGCCGCATACGCCGAAAGAGCCGCGACGCCGCTGGCACGTTGCGCCGTGTCCGTGATGCGCGCTGCCAGCAGCGCCAGACCGCGTCCGCTTTCCATCAGGACCTTGCGACCGAGCAAGTCCATCGCCTGAATGCCGTGCGTGCCTTCGTGAATCATGTTCAGGCGGTTGTCGCGCCAGTACTGCTCGACCGGGAAGTCTCGCGTGTAGCCATAGCCGCCATGGATCTGGATCGCCAGGGAATTGGCCTCCAGGCACCACTCGCTGGGCCAGCTCTTGGCAATCGGTGTCAGCACCTCGAGCAGCAGGCGTGCTTCATCAGCATGCTCGGGTGCACCCGTGTGCTGCTCATCGACCAGGCGCGCGCAATAGAGTTCCAGCGCCAGCGCGCCTTCGCAATAGGATTTTTGCGCCAGCAGCATGCGTTTGACATCGGCGTGCTCAATGATGCGCAACTGCGGCTGCGAGACATCCTTACCACCCGCGCCCATGGCGCGGCCCTGCGGCCGAGTTTTGGCGTAATCGAGACTCGCGAAATAGCCCGCCATTCCGAGCATGGTGGCGGCGATGCCGACACCGATGCGCGCCTCGTTCATCATGTGAAACATGCAACCCAGGCCCTCGCCGGGCTTGCCCACGAGATAACCGATGGCGCCGGCTTGTCCGTTAACCGGGTACTTGCCTTCACCGAAATTGAGCAGCGTGTTGACGGTGCCGCGCCAGCCCAGCTTGTGGTTCAGTCCAGCCAGCGCCACGTCGTTGCGCTCGCCGGTCAGTTCACCGTCTGTGCCGACAAGCTTCTTGGGCACGATGAAGAGCGAGATGCCACGGGTTCCGGCGACCAGTTTGCCGTCCGGAGCCGGGATCTTGGCCAGCACCAGATGGATGATGTTCTCGGTCAGCTCGTGCTCGCCGGCCGAGATCCACATCTTATTGCCGGTAAGGCGATAGCGCGGGCCGAGCGGCTCGGATTCAAAGTCTGCGCCATCGGGCACTGCGCGCGTTGCCACATCGCCCAGGCTGGAGCCGGCTTGGGGCTCGCTCAGGCACATGGTGCCGGAGAAGCGGCCGGAAAACTCATTGCGCGAAAAGACTTCCTTTTGCAGCGGCGTGCCGTGTACCATCAGCAGATTGGCGTTGCCCGTGGTCAGCATGCCGGAGCCGATGCTGACCGAGGCGCAGGCGAAGAATGAATTGGCCGCCGCCTCAATCGTGTATGGCAGTTGCATGCCGCCCATCTCGTAATCCTGCGCCGCGCTGAGCATGCCTGAGTCGGCGTAGGCTTTTTGCGCTTCATACGTGACCTGCGGCAGGATCACCTTCTCGCCGTCGAATTGCGGCTCCTGGATGTCGACCGCGCGATTGTTTGGCGCGTACTTGTCGCGCGCGATGCGCTCGCAAGTGTCGAGCACGGCCTCGAACGTCTCGGTCGAGTGATCGCTGAACCGCGTGCGCTCGTTCAGTGATTCGACCTTGAGCCAGCTAAATAGAAGAAAGTCAACAGTGGACCGCAAGCTCATGATGGCCTCGCAAGAGTGGGAACAAGACAGTGCTCGCCCTCGCGAGGCCGTCGGGCCGTGGCGATCCATGCCTTAGGACTGCATGGATTGCCGCGTCGCTACGCTCCTCGCAATGACGAAACCGGTTAACGGTCCTTACAGGACTTCGAAAATACCCGCCGCACCCATGCCGCCACCGATGCACATGGTGATGCAGACGCGCTTGGCGCCACGGCGCTTGCCTTCGATCAGCGCGTGACCCGTGAGGCGCTGGCCGCTGACACCGTAGGGATGACCCACCGCGATGGCGCCGCCATTGACGTTGAGGCGGTCATTCGGAATGCCAAGCTTGTCGCGGCAGTAGATCACCTGCACCGCAAATGCTTCATTTAGTTCCCACAGATCGATGTCGCTGACCTTCAGGCCCAGGCGCGCGAGCACCTTGGGGATGGCGAACACCGGACCGATGCCCATCTCGTCGGGCTCGCAGCCGGCGACGGCAAAGCCAAGAAAGCGGCCCAGCGGCTGCAGACCTTTCTTCGCGGCAACCGATTCATGCATCACCACCACGGCGCCAGCACCGTCGGAAAACTGGCTGGCATTGCCGGCCGAGATCAGACCGCCGGGTACGGCCGAACGCAGGCCGCTGATGGCTTGCACGGTGGTGCCGGCGCGGATGCCTTCATCCTGGCTCACTGTGACTTTCTTTGTCGTCAGGCCCATGACCTTGTCGGCCACTCCCATGGTCACCGTGATCGGTGCGATCTCGGCGGTGAAGAGACCCGCTTCCAGGGCAGCGGTGGCGCGCTGCTGGCTGGCGGCGCCGTACTCGTCCATGGCTTCGCGACTGATCTTGTAGCGCTTGGCCACGTTCTCTGCCGTCTGCAGCATGTTCCAGTAGATCTCGGGCTTCTTCTCCAGCAGCCAGGGGTCGGCCAGCATGTGCTGGTTCATCTCCTGCTGCACGCAGGAGATCGCTTCCACGCCGCCGGCGACAAAGATGTCGCCCTCGCCTGCGATCACGCGCTGCGAGGCCAGCGCGATGGTCTGCAGACCGGATGAACAGAAGCGGTTGACCGTCATGCCCGAGGTGGTGACCGGACAACCAGCGACGAGGGCAATCTGGCGTGCAATGTTGGCGCCGGTGGCGCCTTCGGGTGTAGCGCAGCCCATGAGGACGTCGTCCACTTCGCCGGCGTCGATGCCGGCGCGCGCGATCGCATGCTGCACGGCATGACCGCCCAAGGTGGCGCCGTGGGTGAGGTTGAAGGAGCCCTTCCAGCTCTTGGCGAGCGGGGTGCGGGCGGTGGAAACAATTACAGCGGATGTCATGGTGAAACTTCCTAATCAGTTAAACGTTTTGCCTTCGGCCGCCAGTTTGGCGAGCAAGGGAGCGGGCTGCCAGAACTTGGCATCGTCGAGCGGGTTTTGGGCAAAGCGCTTCATCGCCTGCACCACGTTGAACAGGCCAACCTGGTCGGCGTAGTTCATCGGGCCACCGCGGTAGATCGGGAAGCCATAGCCCATCAGGTACACCATGTCGATGTCGCTGGCCTTGGAGGCGATGCCATCTTCCAGGATACGCGCTGCTTCATTCACCAGCGAGTACACCAGGCGCTGCACGATTTCCTCATCGGAGATCTTGCGCGGCGTGATGCCCAGGGCCTTGCGATGATCCTCGATCATCTTGACCACTTCAGCGTTCGGAATCGCGTCGCGCTTGCCCGGCACGTAGTCGTACCAGCCGGCGCCAGTCTTCTGGCCAAAGCGGCCTTTCTCGCACAACAGGTCAGCAGTCTTGCTGTACTTCATGTCGGGCTTTTCCTGGTAGCGGCGCTTGCGGATCGCCCAGCCAATGTCGTTGCCGGCCAGGTCGCCCATGCGGAACGGGCCCATCGCAAAACCGAACTTCTCGATCGCCTTGTCGACCTGCGCCGGCGTGCACCCTTCGTCGAGCAGGAAGCCGCCTTGGCGGCCATACTGTTCAATCATTCGGTTGCCGATGAAGCCGTCGCAGACGCCCGACACCACGGCCGTCTTCTTGATCTTCTTCGCAATGGCCATCACCGTGGCCATCACGTCCTTGGCGGTCTTGGCGCCGCGCACCACTTCGAGCAGCTTCATGACATTGGCCGGGCTGAAGAAATGCAGACCCACCACATCCTGCGGCCGCTTGGTGAAGGCTGCGATCTTGTCGACATCGAGCGTCGAGGTATTGGAGGCCAAGATTGCGCCGGGCTTCATGACGCGGTCGAGTTCCTTGAACACCGCTTCCTTGACGCCGATCTCCTCAAACACGGCCTCGATCACCATGTCGGCGTCCTTCAGGTCGTCGTAACTCAGTGTGGTCTTGAGCAGGCTCATGCGCTGTTCGTACTTGTCCTGCTTCAGCTTGCCCTTCTTGACCTGCGCTTCGTAGTTCTTGCGGATCGTGGCCACGCCGCGGTCCAGTGCGTCCTGCTTCATTTCCAGCATCGTGACCGGAATGCCCGCGTTGAGGAAGTTCATCGAAATGCCGCCGCCCATGGTGCCGGCGCCGATCACGGCCACCGCCTTGATGCTGCGCAGCGGCGTGTCGGCCGGTACGTCCGGAATCTTGGAAGCGGCGCGCTCTGCCATGAAGATATGGCGCAGCGCTTTGCTCTCTGGCGTCCACATCAGGTTGATGAAGATCTCGCGTTCGACCTTCATGCCGTCGTCGAACTTCTTCGTCGTCGCCGCTTCGACCGCGTCCACGCATTTAGCTGGCGCAGGGAAGTTCTTCGACATGCCCTTGACCATGTTGCGCGCAAACTGGAAGTAGGCTGCGCCCTGCGGATGCTTACAAGGCAGGTTGCGCACCAGCGGCAGCGGACGGGCATCGGCCACCGAGCGCGCAAAGGCCAGCGCCTCTTCGGCCAGGGCTTCTGCGGAGGTCGCCATCTTGTCGAACAGTTTTTGGCCCGGGTACATGGCCAGCATCTCGCTCTTCACGGCCTCGCCGCTAACGATCATGTTGAGCGCCGGCTCTACGCCCAGGGCGCGCGGCAAACGCTGCGTGCCACCGGCGCCCGGCAAAAGGCCCAACTTCACTTCCGGCAAGGCAACGCTGCAACCCGGCGCCGCGATGCGGTAGTGGCAGCCAAGCGCCAGTTCCAGCCCGCCGCCCATGCAGACGCTGTGGATCGCCGCGACCACGGGTTTGGGTGAATTCTCGATCGCCAGAATGACGCTCAGCAAGTTGGGTTCCTGCATCGCCTTCGGACTGCCGAACTCCTTGATGTCTGCGCCTCCCGAGAACGCCTTGCCGGCCCCGGTCAGGACGATGGCCTTGACGGCTGCGTCGGCGTTAGCCTTTTCCAGCGCCTCGGCAATGCCCAGGCGTGTCGAGTGCCCGAGCCCGTTAACGGGTGGATTGTTGAGTGTGATGATGGCGATGTCGCCATGCACTTTGTATTCAGCGGTCATGCTTGCATTCCTCGGAAGTGAAAATAGTACGGTCGTGCGATTTTTTTGATTGTAAAAGGGCTGCCCGTTTCCGTGTCCCCGTTTTGTCACGAGTGGGACAAGGTGATCAGACCTCGAGCCATTCCTTGCGGATGTAGCTGTCGTTGCGCAGTTCAGCAGGTGTTCCCGTGAACACGATGCTGCCATGGCCCATAACCATACAACGGTCCGAGATGTCCATGGCGATCGTCAGTTTCTGCTCGATCAACAGCACCGATATGCCGCGGTGCTTGAGGACCTTCAGGTACTGCGCCACCAGTTCGACAATCTTGGGTGCCAAGCCTTCGGTAGGCTCGTCGATGATGATCAGGTCCGGGTCGCCCATCAGCGTGCGGCACAGAGTGAGCATCTGCTGCTCGCCGCCCGACATCACGCCGGCCATGGTGTTCCTTCGCTCTTCAAGCCGCGGGAACATCTGGTACATGTCGGCGAGCGACCAGCGCCCGGCCTTGCGTGCGCTTTTCTGGCCCAGGTACAGGTTCTGTTCGACCGTCAGGGTCGGAAAGATATCGCGGCTTTCCGGCACATAACCGATGCCCAGATGCGCGATCTCATAGGTGCGCTTGCCCGTGATCTCCTGCCCCTTCCAGAGCACCGAGCCATGGCAATCGACCAGGCCCATAATGGCTTTGGCCGTCGTCGAGCGCCCGGAACCGTTGCGTCCCAGCAGCGCCGTGATCTCACCTTCGTGCACTCCGAAATCAACGCCATGCAGCACATGGCTCTTGCCGTAAAAGGCGTGGAGGTTTTCGATCTTCAACATGCTCAGTGCCCCCCCGCCTGCGAGTCGGCAACCGATGATCCCAAGTAAGCTTCCTGCACGCGCTGGTTCGCGCGTACGGCCTCGGGTGTGTCGTAGGCCAGCAATTCACCGTAAACGACGACGGCGATCTTGTCCGCCAGTCCGAACACCACACCCATGTCATGTTCCACCGTCAACAGGGTCTTGCCGACCGTGACGTCCTTGATCAGCTTGATGAAGCGGCTAGTCTCTGACTTGCTCATGCCGGCCGTCGGTTCGTCTAGCAGGATGACGCTGGCGCCGCCGGCAATGGTGATACCGATCTCCAGTGCGCGTTGCTCGGCGTAGGTCAGGTTCATAGCCAGCACGTCGTGCTTCTTGTCGAGCTTGACCATCTCCATCAGTTCTTCGGTGCGCTCGTTCGCATCCTTAAGGTCGGCCAGGAACTGCCAGAAGCTGTAGCGGTAGCCCAGGCTCCAGAGCACACCGCAGCGCAAATTCTCGAAAACGCTGAGCTTGGGAAAAATGTTGGTGATCTGGAAACTGCGCGACAAGCCCATGCGGTTGATCTCGAACGGCTTCTTGCCGCTGATGCGCGCGCCATCGAGCAGCACCTCGCCGCTGCTGGGCTCGAAGCGCCCGCTGATCAGGTTGAACAGCGTCGACTTGCCGGCGCCGTTCGGGCCGATGATGCCGACGCGTTCACCGGCGGGGATTGCCAGATTGATGCCGCGGATGATTTCGGTCTTGCCAAAGCTCTTACGCAGGTCCTTCAATTCAAGGGCGTAGGTCATAGCGCAGCCCTCCGCTTAATTTCCTTCTCGATGTCTTCCTGGATCTGTCCCCACTCCCTTGCGAACTGACGCCGGCAGAGTTCGAAAAGACCGAGGCCGGTCAGCATCACGAAGATCGCGCCGAACCAGCTGTTGAGGCCCTTTGCGTCCAGCGGCATCGCCATGAAGCGCAGGTCCGAGCCAAGCGCGGAATTGAGCTGCAGGTGGTAGACCATCTCGATCATGGCCGCGGCTCCGAGCAGGGTGACGATGGCGGTCACAGCGAGCGCCAGGTAACTGACCCACAAGCGGCGCAAAAAGCCGTACATGGCCACGCGCAGGTTCATCATGATCAGCGAGGCTACACCGCCGGGCGCATACATCACCATGAACAGGAAGATGAGGCCCAGATACAGCAGCCAGGCCTTGGTGAATTCGCTGAAGAGGACGAAGGCCAGCACCATCAGGATGGCGCCGATGATCGGGCCGAAGAAAAAGGTCGCGCCACCGAGGAACGTGAACAGCAGGTAAGCACCCGAGCGCGCCGCGCCGACCACCTCGGCCGTGACGATCTCGAAATTGAGGGCGCCCAGGCCGCCTGAAATGCCGGCAAAGAATCCGGCAATGATGAAGGCGGTGTAGCGCACGCGCTGCGTGTTGTAGCCGACAAACTCGACCCGCTCCGGGTTGTCGCGCACGGCGTTGAGCATGCGTCCGAGCGGCGTGCGCGTGAACGCATACATGGCTGCCACAGCGAAGAAGGTGTAGATCGCTATCAGGTAATAGACCTGGATTGGTGGCCCGTAGCTGATGCCCATGAAGGGCTTGCCGATGACCCTGTTACCCGAGACGCCGCCCTCACCGCCAAAGAACTCGGGAATCATGAGCGACATGGCGAACACCAATTCACCCATGCCCATCGTGATCATGGCAAAGGTGGTACCTGCCTTGCGCGTCGTCACGTAGCCGAGCAATGCTGCAAAACCCATGCCGGAAATGCCGCCGACGAGCGGCACGGCGGCCACCGGGATCGGCAGCGAACCGTCGCTGATGCTGTTGAGCGCGTGAATCGCAAGAAAGGCGCCAAGGCCGGTGTAGACCGCATGGCCGAAGCTGAGCATGCCGCCCTGCCCCAGCAGCATGTTGTAGGACAGGCAGGCAATGATGGCGATGCCCATCTGCGACAGGATGGTGCTTGACAGGCTGCTGGTGAAGACGTGCGGAACGACCGCCAGCAGCAGGGCGAACAGGCTCCAGATCAGCCAGCGGCCGACGTTGAGGGGTTTGAATTCGTAGGTGTTGCGCATCGCTCAGCCCTCCCGCGTGCCGAGCAGGCCTTTGGGCCGGAAGATCAGAATCAGCACCAGAAACAGGTAGGGCAGGATCGGCGCCACTTGTGATAGGGTCAGCTTGATGAACGAGTTCTGCAGCGCACCAGCGCTCAGCGACAAACCGAGTTGCGACGCGAGCGTGCCCAGCGAATAGTCAAAGGCAACGGCAAAGGTCTGGATCAGCCCTATCAGGACAGATGCCAGAAAGGCGCCCGGCAGAGAGCCCATGCCGCCGACCACGACCACGACAAAGATCACCGAGCCCACGGTGGCCGCCATGGCCGGCTCGGTCAGGAAGGTGCTGCCGCCGATCACGCCAGCTAGTCCGGCCAGGCCGGCACCGGCGCCAAACACCATCATGAACACCGCCGGCACATTGTGGCCGAGCGACTCGACCGCCTCCGGGTGCGTCAGCGCGGCCTGGATCACCAGACCGATGCGCGTGCGCATCAGCAGAAGCCAGACCGACAGCAGCATAACCAGCGCAACCAGCATCATGAAGGCGCGCGTGGCCGGGAACGGCGAGCACACCACCCGCACCGCCGCATCGGCCGAACTGCAGAGCTCGGCCGGCGCCGCACCCCAGAGCAGGGCCAAACCCTTGACCGAATGGTTAATCAGGGTGAAGGCCGGGCCCTGTAGCAGGTCCGGCGGACGGAACTCGATGGCAATGCGGCCCCAGACCAGTTGCACCAGTTCCAGAACGACATAGGAGAGTCCGAACGTGATCAGCAGTTCCGGCACATGGCCGAACTTGTGCACCTTGCGCAGGAAATGGCGCTCGAACAGGGCGCCCAGGCCACCGACGATCAGCGGCGCGATCAGCAGCGCGGGCCAGAAGCCGACCAGGCCCGACACCGTGTAACCGACATAGGCCCCGAGCATGTAAAAGCTGGCGTGGGCAAAATTCAGAACCCCCATCATGCTGAAGATCAGGGTCAGGCCCGAACTCAACATGAACAACAGCAAACCGTAGCTCAAGCCGTTGAGCGTCGAGATGATGACGAACTCCATTCAATCGTTCCTTAGAATCCCGCGAACATAAAAACAGCCCGAAACGGTACACCCGCCCGGGCTGGTGCAAGAAGTCGCTTGGCGATCAGCCAGGGCGTTTCATCACGCAACTGGTCGGGGTGCTCGATACATAGTTCGGGTACTCCTTGACCGGTGCGAGTGTCATGCCGGTGTTCTCCGGGCTGTACGGATACTTGGCGCTGGCCTTCTCCCACACCGTCATGTAAAGCGGTTGTTGCAATTGGTGGTCGGCCTTGCGGATCTCGACCTCGCCATTGAAACTCTTGACCTTGATACCTTCGAGCGCAGCCGCCACCTTCACCGGGTCGGTCGACTTCGCCTTGGCCATGGCCGCACCAAGGGTCTCGTAAATGCGGATGGTGGCGCCCGTGTAGAAATCGTCGTTGTACTTCTTCTTGAACTCGTTCATCCACTTGTCCATCTGACCACCCATGTTGTAGTGGTTGTAGGCGATCTGGTAAACGCGCCCGGCCCCGTTGGTGCCGAGTGCCGTCGGCGTGCCGGTGACACCTGCGTAATAGGTGAAGAACTTGCCGGTGTAGCCGCCTTCGTTGGCCGCCTTGATCAGCAGCGAGAGGTCGGAGCCCCAGTTGCCGGTCACCACGGTGTCGGCGCCGGTGGCCTTGATCTTGGCGATGTAGGGCGAAAAATCTCGCACCTGCGCCAGCGGGTGCAGGTCTTCGCCGACGATTTGGATGTCGCCGCGCTTGCGTGCCAGCACTTCCTTGATGTACTTGGCAACCTGCACGCCGTGCGAGTAATTCTGGCCCAGGATATAGACCTTCTTGATGTCCTTCTGCTCGGCCATAAAACCGCCCATGGCTTCCATCTTCATAGACGTGTCGGCGTCAAAACGAAAGTGCCAGTAGCTGCACTTGCTGTTGGTCAGATCCGGATCCACTGCCGAGTCGTTGAGGTACAGGACTTCCTTGCCCGGATTGCGTTCGTTGTGCTTGGTCACGGCATCGGACAGCGCAAGCGCGACCGAGGAACCGTTGCCCTGGATGATGTAGCGCGCGCCCTGGTCGATTGCTGCCTTCAAGGCGTTCAGGCTTTCAGCGGGGCTGAGCTTGTTGTCGATGCCGGTGATCTCGAACTTCACGCCAGCCGGATTGCCGGGCTGTCCGGGGTTGCCGGCAACCGGCAGACCGCTGTACTTTTCGGCGAAGAACTGGTAACCCTTGAGCTGGCTCACGCCAACCGGACCGAGCAAGCCGGTCAGGGGATCAATGCGGACCATCTTGACGACTTCGCCCTTTTGGGCAAAGGCGCTGCCGATGCACAGAACGGCAGCCGTGGCGGCAACAACTCTCAAAGCAAACTTCATTGTGATCTCCTGGGGTTGAATCATCTGACAGGCCCGCAGCGTACAAGAAATTGTGCGCTGCATCACAAGGGTTTTCCACTACGTGGATCACCCATGTGACAGGTCATGACGCACATCAGGCATCGGGCAGTTTGTAATCCTTGAGCAACTCGCGCAATTTGCTCTTTTGCATCTTGCCCGTGCCGCCGAGCGGAATCGCATCGACGAAGACGACGTCGTCGGGAATCTGCCACTTGGCGGTCTTGCCCTCGTAGAACGCGAGCAGCTCCTCACGCGTGACATCGGCGCCGGCCTTTTTGACCACGGCGACGATTGGACGCTCGTCCCACTTCGGATGCTTCATGCCGATGCAGGCCGCCATCGCCACCGCCGGATGCGCCATCGCGATGTTCTCGACGTCTATGGAACTGATCCATTCGCCGCCCGACTTGATCACGTCCTTGCTGCGGTCGGTGATCTGCATGTAGCCGTCGGCATCGATGGTGGCCACATCACCGGTCGGGAACCAGCCATCGATCAGGGGTGAGCCGCCCTCGCCCTTGAAATAATCGCTGATGATCCAGTGGCCCTTGACCAGCAGATCGCCATAGGCCTTGCCGTCCCAGGGCAGCTCATTGCCGTCACCGTCGACGATCTTCATATCCACGCCGAAGATGCCGCGTCCCTGCTTCAGGCGCACCTTCATCTTTTCCTCCGGCGACAGGTTCAGGTGCTTGTTCTTCAGCGTGCAGACGGTCCCGAGCGGCGACATCTCGGTCATGCCCCAGGCGTGCAGCACCTCGACCTGGTACAGGTCATTGAACGCCGTGATCATCGCCGGCGGGCAGGCCGAGCCGCCGATCACGGTGCGCTTGAGCGTCGAGAAGCGCACGCCCGCGCCCTGCATGTGACTCAGCATCATTTGCCAGACGGTGGGCACGCCCAGTGCAAAGGAGACCTTCTCGCTCTCGATCAACTCGAAGATCGACTTGCCATCCATCGCCGGCCCCGGGAACACGAGCTTGGCACCGGTCATGGCGGCGGCGTAGGGCACGCCCCATGCATTGACGTGGAACATCGGCACCACGGGCAGCACGGACTCGCGTGCGCTTATGTTCAGGGCGTCGGGCAAGGCAGCGACCAGTGCATGCATCAGCGTCGAGCGATGGCTGTACAGGGCGGCCTTCGGGTTGCCGGTCGTCCCGCTCGTGTAGCACATGCTAGAGGCGGAATTCTCGTCGAAGGAAGGCCATTGGTATTTGCTCGATTGCGCACCGATCCAAGCCTCGTAGCTCATCAAGCCCGGGATGCCGCTGTCGGCTGGCAGTTTGTCCGCATCGCACAAGGCGATGAAATGCTTGACGGTGGTGCAGCGGCTGTGGATGGCCTTGACGATGGGCAGAAAGCTCATGTCGAAGCACAGGACCGAGTCCTCGGCGTGGTTGGTGATCCAGGCGATCTGGTCCGGGTGCAGGCGCGGGTTGAGCGTGTGCAGCACGCGCCCCGTGCCGCTGACGCCAAAGTACAGCTCCAGGTGCCGGTAACCGTTCCAGGCCAGCGTCGCGACCCGGTCGCTGAAGGGCAGCTTGAGTTCGTCCAGCGCATTGGCAACCTTGCGCGAACGCGCGGCCAGGTCCTTGTACGTATAGCGGTGGATATCCCCTTCAACCCGGCGCGAGACGATTTCGCCTTCGCCGTGATGGCGCTCGGCAAATTCGATCAATGACGAAATCAATAGCTGTTGGTTTTGCATTAAACCGAGCATGGGCAGACTCCTGAAAAATTATCGATATGAAAATAGGGAAACAAAGGGGGATGGTACTGCGAATTGTTTCCCGATAACCCTGCCGCGCGTGGGCACTGTGCAGCTGCGGGACAATCGCGGCATGACCACGACCACAGACCGTCAACGCGATCTTGATCTGGGCCTGATCTGGCTCAACACCTTCGCCGGACTCGGCGAAGATTTCTACACGCCGGTCGCGCCTCAGCAGCTGCCCGAACCCTATTGGGTTGGACGCAGCCCGTCGGTGGCGCGCGCGCTCGGCCTTGGCGATACCTGGCTGGAATCCGACGAGTTGCTCGAAGCGCTGATCGGCAACCGCAGCATTGCCGGCACGCGGCCCCTGGCCAGCGTCTACAGCGGCCACCAGTTCGGCCAGTGGGCCGGTCAGCTCGGCGACGGCCGCGCCTTGCTGCTCGGTGACACGGCTGACGGCCACGAAGTCCAACTCAAGGGTGCCGGACGCACACCCTACTCGCGCATGGGCGACGGCCGCGCCGTGCTGCGATCCAGCATTCGTGAGTTCCTGTGCAGCGAGGCCATGCAAGGCCTTGGCATTGCGAGTTCGCGCGCCCTGTGCGTGGTCGGTTCCGATGCGCTGGTGTACCGCGAAACGGCCGAGACCGCAGCCGTGGTCACGCGGGTCGCGCCGAGCTTCATCCGCTTCGGCCACTTTGAGCATTTCTCCTACAGCGACCAGCATGCGCAACTGAAAGCCCTGGCCGACCATGTAATCGAGCGCCATTACCCGCAGTTCCAAGGCAGTGAAGGCGTGGCCGGCAATCGCTATGCGGCCCTGCTGCAGGCGGTCTGCCTGCGCACAGCCCGGACGGTGGCGCAGTGGCAGGCTGTCGGCTTTTGCCATGGCGTCATGAACACCGACAACATGAGCATTCTGGGGCTGACGATCGACTACGGTCCGTTCCAGTTTCTCGACGCCTTCGACCCGGCGCACGTTTGCAACCACTCCGACCATCAGGGGCGCTACGCCTTCAACCGCCAGCCCGCCGTGGCCTACTGGAACCTGTCCTGCCTGGCCCAGGCCCTGCTGCCGCTGATTGGCGAGCAGCAAAGCGCGATTGCCGCGCTGGACGCCTTCCGCAGCGCCTTCCCGGCCACGCTGCAGACCTTGCTGCAAGCCAAGCTCGGCATCCCGGTGCAAAGCGGCATCGATCCGGCGGTTGGGCAGGCGCTGATAGACGACGTCCTAAGCTTGCTGGCGCAGGAGCGGGTCGACTACACCATCTTCTGGCGCCGGCTGAGCCATTCGGAAGGCGGGCGCGACTGCTCGGCGGTGCGCGACCTGTTTCTGAATCAGGCTGGCATTGATAGCTGGCTGCAACGCTATGCCGATTGCCTAGCGAAGCTCCCTTCGGCGCACGTCACCGAGTTGATGCTGCGCACCAACCCGAAATTCGTGCTTCGCAACCATTTGGGCGAGCAGGCGATCCGCGCCGCCAGGGCCAAGGATTTCTCGCAGATCGACACCTTGCTGATGCTGCTCGAGTCCCCATATGACGAACATCCCGGTTTTGAAGCCTATGCCGACTTCCCGCCCGATTGGGCCAGCGGCATCGAGATCAGCTGCAGTTCCTGAACCCTCACTCCACACCACCATGACCTACAAGATCACCAAGACCGACGCGCAGTGGCAAGCCCTGCTCAAGGACAAAGGCGCCGAACCTCTAGCCTTCGAGGTCACGCGCCACGAAGCCACTGAACGCGCCTATACAGGCCGGTTCGAAGGCAACCAGGCTGAGGGTGTCTACCGCTGCATCTGCTGCGACAAGCCCCTGTTCGACTCCAGCGCCAAGTTCGAATCGCATTGTGGCTGGCCGAGCTATTTCCAGCCCATCGATGAAGCGTCCCTGGGCACCAAGGTCGATGGCAAGCTGCTGTCCAAACGCACCGAGGTGCACTGCGCAGACTGCGGCGCACACTTAGGCCACGTGTTCGACGACGGTCCGGCACCGACCGGCCTTCGCTACTGCATGAACTCAGCCTCGTTAAACTTCACTCCTAAATGAAGCTGCTGATCGATTTTTTCCCCATCCTGCTGTTCTTTGGCGCCTACAAGCTGTACGACATCTACGTCGGCACCGCCGTGCTGATGGTCGCCACCGTGGCGCAGGTGGCGCTGATCTACGGCATCGACCGCCGACTGCAGGTCATGCACAAGCTCACGCTGGTGCTGGTTCTGCTCTTTGGCACCCTCACGCTGGCGCTGCATGACGACCGCTTCATCAAGTGGAAGCCAACCGTGCTTTACGGCGCTATGGCCATCGCGCTGGCGATCGCGGTCTGGGTCTACAAGAAGAATTTTCTCAAAATGCTGCTGGGCAGCCAGCTCGAACTGCCGGATCCGGTCTGGATGCGTCTAAATGTCGTGTGGGTCGCCTACAGCGCCTTCATGTCACTGATCAACGCTTACGTGGCGGCCTACTACAGCACCGAGGCCTGGGTCAACTTCAAGCTCTGGGGCTATGCCTTTCCGCTGGCCTTCATCGTCGGCCAGGGGTTCTATATCGCGCGCTATATCAAGGCCGATGAACCTCAGGCCCCGAACCCGCCATGAGCAACACGCCTGACACCGCCCCCACAGCCGAGCGCATCGCGCATCGGCTGCGAGAGACCCTGCAGCCGATGCTGCTCGAAGTGATCGACGAAAGCCATCAGCACCACGGCCATGCCGGCGCCAACGGCAGCGGCTTCGGCACCCATTTCCGCGTCCGCATCACTTCACCGTACTTTACTGGCAAGTCCGCTGTGATGCGGCATCGTCTTGTGTATGATGCGCTGCGAGAATTTCTCGACCAAGGCTTGCACGCGCTGGCCATCGAAACCCGATCCCCACCGGCTTGAACCCCGTTCCAGTCCGGTCCATTGCAGCTTGTCACTTAGGAAACCCGAATGAAAATGAAATACCTGACCGCCCTGACCGCGGCCGCCCTGCTGGGCACGCTGGCACCTCTGGCATCGGCACAAAATGTCGCCATCGTCAACGGCAAGGCAGTCCCGAGTTCACGCGTCGAGGAACTGACGCAGCAGGTGAGCCGTTCCGGCCGCCCGATTACGCCTGAAATCCAGGCGCAGATCAAGGACGAAGTCATTGCCCGCGAGATCTTCATGCAGGAAGCCGTCAAGCAAGGCCTGGACACCACGGCCGATTTCAAGGTCCAGATGGAGCTGGCGCGCCAGACCCTGCTGATCCGCGAGCTGTTCGGCAACTACCAGAAAGCCAATCCCGTCACCGATGCCGAGATTAAGGCCGAGTACGACAAGTTCGCGGCCGCAAACAGCGGCAAGGAATACCATGCTCGCCACATCCTGGTGGAAAAGGAAGACCAGGCCAAGGCCATCATTGCGCAGTTAAAGAAGGGCGGCAAGTTTGACGAGATCGCCAAGAAGTCATCGAAGGATCCGGGCTCTGGCGCCAACGGCGGCGATCTGGGCTGGGCCAGCGCCGGCAACTACGTGGCCGAGTTCTCGGACGCCTTGACCAAGCTGGCCAAGGGCAAGACCAGCGAGACGCCGGTCAAGACCCAGTTCGGCTACCACATCATCCGCCTGGAAGATGTGCGCGATGCCCAGCTGCCGAAGTTTGACGACGTCAAGCCGCAGGTCGCCCAGCAGTTGCAGCAGCAGAAGATGAACAAGTACCAAGAAGAGCTGCGTGCGAAGGCAAAGGTCGAATAAGCCCCTAGCTTGTCATGCCGGACCTGATCCGGCATCCACTGCGACTTGAAGCCTGGATTGCGGGTCGGGGCCCGCAATGACAGCTTCGCAGCGTCTTTAGCGCGTCATGACCCAGCCCAGCGCCATTAGTGCGCCGATCATCACGGGCTGGTGCAGCAGGTAATACGACAGGCTCCAGCGCCCCAAGCTCGCCAGCGGCTTCAGCAGCGCCGGCAGCGGCCGCTTCAGGAACGTGGCGCCCGGCCCCGCCAGCCAGCGGCCGATCGCCCCACCCCACCACATCACGCCCAGCCAGGGCAGCAGCGGCACATAGTCCTCGGTGATCGGCTTGTGTGTGATCAGGCCTAGCCAGTTCAGGGCCCGGCCGTTCAAGGCATTGACCAGCATGGGCACCACGCCCGCTTGCAGCGCCGCCACCGCCGCCATCCAGAACGCGATCGCGAGAGCGCCCAGCAGCCAGAGCCAACCGCCCCGGCGTACCGTCAGGCGCAGCACGATCAGCATCAGCGCGATGCCATGCAGCACGCCAAAGTAGATGAAGCTTTGCGGGTACATCCACCAGGATCCGGCCGTCACCAGCAACGCTGCGCCGACCACCTGTGCCCAGCGGCGCCAGAAGCGCGACCAGCTTTGGCCCTGTGCCACGGCCATCGCCTGCCCCATACCGGCGCACAGCAGGAACAGGCTCACGATCAGCGTGCGCTGCATCGTCCACAAGGGATCGTGGTAGAAATCCTGACGGATATGGCCGAACTGGTTGAGGTCGAAGCAAAAGTGAAAGACCGTCATCCACACCATGGCCAGACCGCGCAGCGCATCGACCGTTTCAAAACGGGCGTTGGTCGGGATGGATGCATGGCGGCGCATGGCGCAACGATAACCGATCGGAGCGGGGATAATCCCGCTCATGTCACTGCCCGACCATCAGCTTGAACTTCTGGCCCCGGCACGCGATGCCGACATCGGCATCGAAGCGGTCAATCACGGCGCCGACGCGGTCTACATCGGCGGCCCCTCGTTCGGCGCGCGCTCCAGCGCCGACAACAGCGTGCAGCAGATCGCGCGCCTGGTGCGCCATGCGCACCGCTTTAACAGCCGCGTCTTCGTCACCCTCAACACCATACTGCGCGATGAAGAACTGGAGCCGGCAGGCAAACTGGCCTGGCAGTTGTACGAGGCCGGGGTCGATGCGCTGATCATCCAGGACATGGGCCTGCTGGAGCTCGCGCTGCCGCCAATCCAGTTGCACGCCAGCACCCAGACCGACATCCGAACCGTCGAGAAGGCGCGCTTCCTGCAGGACTCCGGGCTGTCGCAACTGGTGCTGGCGCGCGAGCTGACGCTGGCGCAGATCGCGGCCATCCGCGATGCCACCGATCCGGCTCGCTGCACGTTGGAATTCTTCGTCCACGGCGCCCTGTGCGTGGCCTATAGCGGCCAGTGCTACATCAGCCAGGCCCATACCGGGCGCAGCGCCAATCGCGGCGAATGCAGCCAGGCCTGCCGCCTGCCGTATCAGGTAATCGACGGCGCCGGACGCTTTGTCGCGCACGACAAGCACGTGCTGTCGATGAAGGACAACAACCAGAGCGAGAACCTGGCCGCGCTGGTCGACGCCGGCGTGCGCAGCTTCAAGATCGAGGGCCGCTACAAGGACATGGCCTACGTCAAGAACATCACGGCGCACTACCGCACTCTGCTCGACGCCCTGATCGACGCGCGCCAGCAATCGGCCGGTCCTTTGGCCCGGGCGTCGAGCGGCAGCACGTCGTTCACGTTCACGCCCGACCCGAAGCAGAACTTCAACCGCGAGTTCACCGACTACTTTGTGCCGGGGCGCCAGATCGACATCGGCGCCTTCGACTCGCCCAAGAACCCGGGCCAGCCGATCGGCCACGTAACCCAGGTCGGACCGAACTGGGTCGAGATTGAGACCGCGGCAAGCGATACCGTGCTGCACAACGGCGACGGCCTGTGCTACTACGACCTGCAAAAGGAACTGGTCGGCCTCGCCATCAACCGTGCCCAGGCCATGGGCAAGCGCTGGCGCGTGTTCCCGAAGGACGCACTGGCCACGCTGAAGGACCTGCGCAAGGGCACCGAGGTCAATCGCAACCGCGACGTCGACTGGGTGCGCGTGCTGGAAAAAAAGTCGAGCGAGCGCCGCATCGGCGTCTGGGCACAGGTGCACGATACGACCGACGGCCTGGCGCTGACCCTGACCGATGAAGACGGCCACAGCGCCACCGCCTACGCCGCGCTGCCGGCCGCACGGCGCCAACTCGCGCACGATGCGGCTGCCGCCACACGCAATCTGCACGAGCACATCGGCAAGATCGGTGAGAGCATCTTTGCCCTGCTCGGTCTGCAGGTGGACCTGTCGCGAGTCTGGTTCGTGCCGACCTCGCTGCTCAACCCGCTGCGCCGGGATGCTGTGGCCGCGCTGGAGGCCGCGCGCGGGCGCGCTTGGGAGCGTCTGCCGCGCGGCCAGGCTGTCACACCACCTGTGCCCTACCCGGAGAGCAGCCTAAGCTACCTGGCCAATGTCTACAACCAGATGGCGCGTGATTTTTATACGCGCCATGGCGTTGCGCTCATCGCGCCCGCCTATGAGGCCTTGCAGGAAAGCGGCGAAGTCAGCCTGATGATCACCAAACACTGCGTGCGTTTTTCGATGAGCCTGTGCCCGAAGCAGGCCAAGGGCGTCACCGGCGTGCAGGGCACGCTCAAGGCCGAGCCGCTGCAGTTGGTCAACGGCAAGGAGAAACTCACGCTGCGCTTCGACTGCAAGGCCTGCGAGATGCATGTGATGGGCCGGCTCAAGAATTCCGTGCGGCAACAGGGGCTCAAGGGCATTGCTGTCGTTGCGCGTCCATGAAAAATGAACAAGGGATACCCACAAGATGACTGATATTCTTTTTGCACTGCTGGCCATCGTGGCCCTGATCTGGGCCGTCGCGGTGTTCTACCTGCAGGGGCCCGACCTGAGCCCGTTTGACCAAGCGCCAAGACCGGGGGACGAGGGCGTTGCGCCCCCAAGCAAGGAGCATCTGGCGGTGGTGGCGTCACTCTCTGGCATTACCGGGATCATCCACAGCACACCGCGGCGCCAGCAGATCGCCGTTTTGCGCCGCTACATGGACAGCATGTTCGACAGTGACAAATTGACGGCGCAGTTCACCCCGGTCGATGCCGCCGGCGTGACGGCGGAATGGGTCCAGGCGAGCGGCGTTGACAGCAGCCGGCGCCTGCTCTACATCCATGGCGGCGCCTATTGCATGGGCAGTTCGCGCAGCCACCGGCGCCTGACAGCCAAGTTCTCGGAACTCGCGAATGCGGCCGTGCTGGCGATCGACTACCGGCTGATGCCCGAGCATCCCCGGCTGGCCGGCATCGAGGATTGTCGAACCGCCTACCGCTGGCTGCTCGACAACGGCCCCGAGGGCGCCGGCGCGGCCAGTGCCCTGTTCGTCGCCGGTGATTCCGCCGGCGGCAACCTGACGCTGTCCCTGATCGCCTGGATTCGCGACCAGGGGCTGCGCGCACCCAACGCCGCCGTGGCCCTGTCGCCGGCTACCGACGGCACGCTGGGCAGCCCAAGCCTGAAGAGCAACCTGCCCACCGACCCGATGCTGGGCCCGCTATTCAAGACCCTAACCCGGATCCCGCGACCCCTGCTGCTCTGGGGCGCCTTGCTGCAGACACGCGTGCGCCCCTGCGACCCGGTGGTGTCCCCGATATTCGGTGACCTCACGGGCCTGCCGCCGCTGCTGGTTCAGGCCAGCGAGATGGAAATGCTGCGCGACGACAGCCGGCGCTACGCCGCCAAGGCACAGGCTGCCGGCTCACCCGTCGTCCTGCAGACCTGGCCACACATGGTCCATGTCTGGCAGATCTTCCACCCTGAATTGCCCGAGGGCCGCCAGGCCCTGGCCGAGATCGGCAAGTTCCTGCAAGCCAGGTCCTGAGCCGCATCGGCACCCGAAAGTCTGAATCAGCCCGCGGGCTGATTCAGATCAATTACAAGTCGGTTACAAACCTAGGGTTTACCCTCAACTCGCTTACATTGCGTGGGGTTCAGCTCTGCTTGTTTAAAAAGGTAATCAACTATGGACGTCATGCTGCAATTGGCAGTCATTCTGGTCTGTCTGTTCTACGGTGCACGCAAAGGCGGGGTCGCACTCGGCTTGCTCGGCGGCGTTGGCATCGTCATCATGACCTTTGTGTTCAAGCTCGCACCCGGAAAGCCGCCGGTCGATGTCATGCTGACCATCATCGCGGTGGTCGCAGCCTCGGCCACATTGCAGGCCTCGGGGGGGCTCGAGGTGTTGCTGGTGGGTGCCGAGAAGGCCTTGCGCCGCAACCCAAAATACGTCTCCGTTCTCGCGCCATTCGTGACCTGCCTGCTGACCATGCTGTGCGGCACCGGCCACGTGGTCTACACCATGCTGCCGATCATCTACGACATCGCCATCAAGAACAACATCCGGCCCGAGCGCCCGATGGCGGCGTCCTCCATCGCCAGCCAGATGGGCATCCTGGCCAGCCCGGTCTCGGTTGCCATCGTGTCGCTGGTCGCCTTCCTGGCCAAGGTGCCGGTCGCCGGTCAGGTCATCGATTTCGTTGGCGTGCTGTCGATCACCATTCCCTCGACGCTGGCCGGCGTGCTGATGATTGGCATCTTCAGCTGGTTCCGCGGCAAGGATCTAGACCAGGACGAGGAATTCCAGAAACGCATTGCGGACCCGGAGCAGCGCAAGGTCGTCTACGGCGAAACAGCCACCCTTCTTGGCAAGAAGCTAGCGACCGCCCAGTGGACCGCGATGTGGATCTTCGTCGGTGCCATTGCCCTGGTGGCCTTCCTCGGCGCCTTCCAGTCGCTGCGCCCGCTAGTCGGCGGCAAGCCGTTGTCCATGGTGCTGACGATCCAGATGTTCATGATGCTGGCCGGCGCGCTGATCCTTCTGTTCACCAAGACCGATCCATCGCTGATCGGCAAGACCGAGGTCTTTCGGGCCGGCATGATCGCCGTGGTCGCCGTCTTCGGCATAGCCTGGATGGCCGATACCGTGTTTGAAGCGCATCTTCCGGAATTCAAGACGGCTCTGGCGGATCTGGTGAAGACGCAACCCTGGACCTACGCCATAGCGCTGTTGCTGGTATCCAAGCTGGTCAACTCGCAGGCCGCAGCCATCGTTGCCATGGTGCCCGTTGGTCTGGCCATCGGTGTGCCCCCGGGCTACATCGTCGCCTTCGCCGCAGCGTCCTACGGCTACTACATCCTACCGACCTACCCGAGCGATCTCGCAGCCATCCAGTTTGACCGTTCCGGCACGACCCACATCGGAAAGTACGTGATCAACCACAGCTTCATCCTGCCCGGTCTGATCGGCGTCTCGACCTCCTGCCTGATCGGCTACCTGCTCGCATCCGCACGCGGTCTGGTCTGAGCGTCGGAGGCGCATCGGTGTGAACGGGGTCGGCCTGATGAGCTGATCCGGCTGCTGTCGGATAATCCGGCCAGCCCCTTCACACCACGCCGTTTCCGATGACCCCTTTAACGCCCACCCACGAAGTCCCGCGCGCAGTCCGCCTGGTGCGGCGTGCGGCGCGGCGTTCGATTGATTCGGCAGCGACGACTCGCAGGGCCGCTCGACCCGACACCCCGATGCCTGGCGGCAACCGCGCTCGGTGATGCGCAAACTGTTCGCACTCGGTGCACGCCCGCTGACCTGGTTGTGGATCGGGCTGCTGGTGGCCCTCATGACGGTCATCGTTACAGTCTTGCTGCGCACTCACGAACAGGCGCGTGCTAAAGATGACTTTCATGATCAGGCCAACGCAAGACTGGACCGTCTAGAAGCCAATGTCCGGTCCACCACCAATGCGATGGCGCTGCTGGGCAGCTTCTTCGATGCCACCCGCGAGGTCAACCGGACCGCGTTTCAGGACCTGACGCGATCCCTGCGTGCCAATGGCGCCAGCGCGCAGACCCTGGCGTGGGTTGCGCGCGTACCCGACGCGCAGCGCGCGCGGTACGTTGCCGCAGCGCGCCAGGACGGCCTGAGCAACTTTGACTTCAAGGAACTCCGCAGCGACGCGGAACTGATCCCGGCTGCGCGGCGGCTCGAATACGAGCCGGTCTATTTCATCGAGCCGACCGGTGGCAACGAAGGGCTGCTCGGATTCGACCTGACTTCCGAGCCGCATCGACGCGACTTCCTTGCTCAAGCGGCTGCTGCCGGTACGCTCATGGCCAGTGCGCGCCTGCCCTGGCCGCAGGGCCCGTCGTCGATTTTGCTGGCTAGACCGGTGTACCAGGATGGCCGCCTGGCGCAAGATGCGGCGCAACGACCGGGCCAGCTCAAGGGTTTTGTCGTGGCCGACCTGAATGTCACTAGACTGGTCGAATCCGGCGAGAGGCAGAGCGAATCAGGAATCGACCTCATGCTGTTGGATGACGCGGCACCCGGCGCCGAGCAAGCCCTCTATTCCAGCGCCGCCCACGTCGAGGCGATGGCTTCCCACGGATCGGATCTGACGCTGAGCCGCAAGTTGAATGTGGCCGGACGCACCTGGAGCGTCATCGCGCGACCCAAGCCCGGCAGTTTCCGGACGGATCGCGCGCGAAGCACTCAGATGCTCGCGCTCGGACTCCTGATTTCAGCGCTGGCGTCGCTGCATCTGCGGCGTCGCTCCCGGCAATACGCGACGGTGTCAAATCTGGTGGCCAGGCGCACCCATGAGTTGGACCGCGAGCGCAGTCGCCTGAAGGCCATTCTGGAGACCGCGAGTGACGGCATTCACATCATCGATGCGGACGGCGTGCTGATCGAGGCCAACCAGGCCTTCCTGAGCCTGCTCGGCTACGGCCCGTCTGCCATCGGACTGCTCACGGTGCTTGACTGGACCCTGCAGGAGCAATGGGATGCAGTACTTCGCCAAGGCAGGGAGCTGATCGAGAGCCGTGAGGCGGTTGCCTTCGAAACCCGGCTCCGGCATCGGGATGGCCACGTCATCGATGTCGAGATCCACGCCCGCGGCATGCGCATCGACGGCCAGCGCGTGCTCTATTGCTCTGCGCGCGACATCGGCGAGCGCAAGCGCAGTGAGGCCCTGTTGCACGAGCGTGAGCGCGCCCTGCGCGAAAGCGAAGAGAAACTGCGCGGCCTCTACGAACTATCCCCGCTGGGCATCGCCATGGCCGACCTGGAGGGCCGGTTCATCGAGTTCAATCAGGCCTTCGAGCGCATCTGTGGCTACAGCACGGAAGAACTCAAGGCGCTCGACTACCAGGCCGTGACGCCGCCGCAATACCGGGCGAGTGACGCCGATCAAGCCGAAACGCTGATGCGCACCGGCCATTTCGGTCCGTATGAAAAGGAATACATCCGCAAAGACGGCAGCCTGGCGCCGCTGTCCCTCAACGGCATCCTCATTACCGGTAGCGACGGCCAGCAATACATCTGGTTCATTGTGGAGGACATCAGCGGGCGCAAGCAGAAGGAGAAGCAGGTGATCAAGGCCGAAGCCCTGCTGCGCACCGCGATCGAGACCATCGGCGAGGCCTTTGTCATCTACGATGCGCAGGACCGCCTGGTCTACTGCAACCAGCAGTACCGCGATGTTTACAGCACCTCGGCGCCGATCATGGAACCTGGCCGCAGCTTTGAGGAAATCATCCGATATGGGGTTGCGCGCGGGCAGTACCGCGCGGCCATTGGTCGCGAGGAGGAATGGATCGCCGAGCGTTTGGTCAGCCATCGCCTGAGCAACCGCGAGTGGACGCAGCAAATCGACAGCGGTCGCTGGCTGAAGATCCGCGAGCGGCACACCCAGAGCGGCCTCACCGTGGGGTTTCGCATCGATGTCACCGACTTTCAGGCGGCCAAGCAGGCGGCGGAAGCCGCCAACTTGGCCAAGAGCCGGTTCCTGGCCACCATGAGCCATGAAATCCGCACCCCGATGAATGGAATCCTCGGCATGGCGCAGGTCCTGTCGATGCCGGGCGGCGAGGAAGCGGACCGGCTCGGCTACGCCCGCACCATCTACAGCACCGGCCTGACCCTGCTCACGCTGCTCAACGACATTCTGGACCTCTCCAAGATCGAAGCGGGCAAACTCGAGCTCGAATCCATCACCTTCCGGCCGGCCCAGATCATCAGCGAGATCAAGAACCTGTTCGCACCGATCGTCAATGGCAAGGGCTTGCAGATCGAGAGCGACTGGCATGGCCCGCCCACCCACTACCTGGGTGATCCGCACCGTCTGACCCAGATGCTGTCCAACCTCGTGAATAACTCCCTCAAGTTCACCCGGCAGGGAAGCGTCCGCATCGAGGGCCGCGAGCTCGAATCCACCGCGCAAACGGCAACGCTTGAGTTCTCCGTGCATGACACGGGTGTCGGCGTGCCCGAAGAAAAGCTCGAACTCCTGTTCCAGCCTTTCTCGCAGACCGACAACTCCACTACGCGCAACTATGGTGGCAGCGGCCTGGGCCTGTCGATTGTGCAAACGCTGGCCAAGGCGATGGGTGGCGAGGCCGGCGTGCAAAGTGAAGCGGGTCGTGGTTCGCGATTCTGGTTTCGCATCCAGGCCGCCCGGCTCAGCGCTGAAGCGCAGCGCGCGCTGCCCGTCGTCGCGCTGCCTGCGCCAGCAACACCAGCGCCCCGCCGCGGCCGCGTGCTGCTGGTCGAGGACAACGCGGACCATCGAAGGCTGATCCAGGTCCTGCTCAATCAGATCGGTGTGGAAGTTGATCTGGCCAACGACGGGCAACAGGGACTGCAAGCCGCGACGCAGGACCATTCGCCGCACTTGATCCTGATGGACATGAACATGCCGGTCCTCGACGGTTGCGGCGCCACCGAGCAGATCCGACGCTGGGAAGCCGCGCGCGGACAGGCGCGCCACGCCATCATCGGCCTGACCGCGAACGCCTACGAAGAAGACAACCAGCGCTGCATCACCGCCGGCATGGACGATGTGCTTACCAAGCCCGTCGCGCTGACAAGCCTGCAGGGCGTGCTCGACCGCTGGCTGGGCGCGCCGCCGGCCGCCAAACCGGCCGTGCCTGGCAAGGCAATCGACCTCGCGCTGCTGCGCGCACTGGCGCGCGAACTCGAACCATTGCTGGAGCGCAACGAGTTTGACGCCATCGCGCGCTTTCGCGCCTTGCAGGACGCAAGCGCAGGGACCGAGCTGGCCGCTGATATGCTTGAAATCGGACAGGCGCTCGAGACCTACCAATTCGATCTGGCCTTGATGCGCCTGCGGTCCATCATGCAATCCACCGGCGTCACAGGTGAGCCACATGCTTGAACACAAGAACAGACCCCGAATCCTGGCCATCGACGACACGCCGAGCAATCTGCAAGTGCTGGCCGTCGCGCTGGCTTCGGACTTCACGATTCAGATGGCCACCTCGGGCGCCATAGGGCTAGCGCTGGTGGAGAAATCCGCGCCGGACCTGATCCTGCTCGATGTCATGATGCCGGAGATGGACGGCTACGAGGTTTGCCGTCGCCTCAAGGCCAACCCCCATTTGCGCACGATCCCTGTGATCTTCCTCACGGCACTGGGCGAGAGCCAAGCCGAAAGCGCCGGTCTGGCCCTCGGCGCTGCCGACTACATCAACAAGCCCATCAATGTCGAAGTCGCGCGCCAGCGCATCCGCAATCTGCTCGAGCGCGAGCAGTTGCGCAAGGAGGTCGAGGCTCAGCGCGACCAGCTGAATCAGCTCGTCACAGAGCTCAAGGGATCCGCCGAGCGGCTGGAGGCGACGGTGGCCCATCGGACCGCTGAGTTGCGCTTGGCGGCGACGGAATTGCTGCAATCGGAAGCACAGGAGCGGCGAGCCATTGCCAGCGATCTGCATGACGATCTGGGCCAAAACCTTGCCATTGCCAAACTCAAGCTCAGCGCGGTCGAGCTTCATGACGACGGGGGCGAAAGTGACCGACGCTGCCGCGAGCAGCTCAAGGAAGTCGAGCGCATGATCGACCGCTCCGCCAGTTCGGTGCGATCGCTTTCAACCCAGCTGAGCCCACCGGTGCTGCACCAAGCCGGCCTGGGAGCGGCGCTGGAGTGGCTGGCCGACGAAATGCAGCGCCATTACGGCCTGATCGTTAACCTGCATGTGAGCGCTATCGCAGCGCTGGACGAGACCACCAGCAACGCCCTGTTCCGGATCGTGCGCGAGCTGTTGATCAACGTCTGGAAGCATGCTGGCGTCCTTGAAGCAAGCGTGATCCTGTCGATGGACCCGGATCGTCGCGAGCTGGAGATCACCGTGACCGACGACGGCGTTGGCTTCGATCGGGAACAGACACTCAAGCCTTCCCGAAACAATAGCTACGGCCTGTTCAGCATCCAGCAGCGCGTCAGCTTCCTCGGCGGAACCCTGCGCATCGACAGCAGTGCGGGCGGCGGCACAACCGTCATGCTCAGCCTGCGGCCAGCACTGGCCGCCATTGAAGGAAAACAGACATGATCCGATTGTTGCTTGTGGACGACCACGCGATCGTGCGCGAATCGCTGCGCACGGTGCTCGAACGGGTACCAGACCTAGTCGTGGTGGGCGAGGCTGCGAGCGGCGACGCCGCGCTGGCGCTGGTGCACGAATTCGCGCCTGATCTGGTGCTGACCGACATCGCCATCCCCGGCTTCGATGGCATCGAGCTGACGCGCCGCATTGCCAGCGAATGCCCGTCCGTCAAGGTGCTCGCGCTGTCGATGCACCTGGACCGGCGCTACGTGGTTCAGATGCTCGTAGCCGGCGCGACCGGCTACGTCAGCAAGACCGCAGGGCGTGATGAACTGCTGCTGGGCATCCGCGCCGTCGCAGCGGGCAATCGCTACCTGTGTCAGGAGTGCGCCGCGATGCTGGTCGCCACACCGGCCCAGGGCTCCATGCAGGTCAAGCTGGGCCGGCGCGAGATCGAGGTCCTGAAAATGATCGCCAAAGGCATGACCTCGACTGCGATCGGGGAAAAGCTTTTTATCGCCCCCGGCACGGTCGAGGTGCATCGTCGCAACATCATGCGCAAGCTCGAATTGCACAACATCGCGGAGTTGACGCAGTACGCGATTCGCGAAGGCCTGATTCTGCTTTGAGCATCGCTACAGCACGCACGGTAGCTCAGGCTATGGCAATTACGGTATTGCAGGATGGAAGATTCTGGCGCATGCTCGACAGTCGTCAATTTGCCGATGAACCGGCCACGTCAGCGTGGCCGGCAACGCCCCTCGGGACACTACAGAAATGATTCGATTACTGATCGCGGATGACCATGACATGCTCCGAAGCACCTTGCGCTCGGTGCTCAGCCGCGAGCCCGACATCGAGGTTGTGGCCGAAGCCTGCAACGGCGAGCAGGCGCTGGCGCTGGCGCTGGCGCTGTCTCCCGATGTGGTGCTGATGGACATCGTGATGCCGGTGATGGACGGCATGGAAGCCACGCGCCGCCTCATGCTGCAGCGACCGGACGTGCTGGTGCTGGCGCACTCGTCCCATCTGGAGCGGCGCTTGGTGCGTGAGATGCTGGCCCATGGCGCCCTTGGCTACGTGAGCAAGAACGCCGGGCGCGACGAATTGCTGCTCGGCGTGCGCAGCGTCGCTGCCGGCAAACCTTTCCTGTGCCAGGAAACAGCCGCGCTGATGGCACAAGCCGGTCCGATGAGCAGCTTCAGCCCCTTGTCGTAGATCGCCGCTCCCGGCACGCGCGCCGACACTACCGCATACACGGTAGCAAAAAATATGGCGAACGCGATATTTCAATAATTCGCCAGCCATCGGAAACTTCTCCCCGTGCACTTCTTGCACTCGCTTCACCAGAAGCACCGGTCAAGTTCCCTATTTTTATTGTAAGCGATCTGCCAACTACACCCTAGCGCTGAGGGTTGAATTTTGGGAAGCTGGTGTCCACGTAAACAAGGTGGACACATGTGATGGAGAACGAGTC
>Ga0214252_1000033_pt1 | contig 80619 bp, 88 predicted proteins | sample TroBogypolimnion_47_FD_153090 | JGI IMG/M metagenome (GOLD analysis project Ga0214252, IMG submission 153090) | Freshwater microbial communities from Trout Bog Lake, WI - 13JUL2009 hypolimnion | ecosystem: Environmental > Aquatic > Freshwater > Lake > Hypolimnion/Profundal zone | place: Trout...
CCCAGCCTTGGGATCGGCGGTAATCTGCATTTGCCGCGCAGCGGGGGGCTTGACCAAAGTGGTTTTCTTGGGTGCCGCCTTGGCCTTCATCTGCTTTTTGACCTCATCCTGGATGGTTTTCAGGTCAACTTTGAAGTCTTCCGCCACCGCATTGATGCGCTCAGGCTCTTTGATGCCTGCATACTCGTTGAAGCGCATGTCGTGCTGCATGAACAGCAATAGCAACACGCCGCCAACTTCCATGTCAGTGGCAGTTTCGATATAGGACTTGATGCCGTCAGCATCAGCCACCTTACCAACGCCGATCAGCTCGGCCGTGTGGGCGCGATCGTCGGCAACCAAACCCTGCAGCAGCATCTTGGCCAGCAGCCGAATGGTGGGCACGCCAATGGTGTAAGCCTCTGGGCTGCGCATCATGGTCTCGTAGGTCTGCTCGATGGCCAGACGGCGCCAGGTGCGGTTGTATTTTTCTTCGAGTTTGGCCTTGGCCTCGTGGACACTGATATCGCGCGTGGCGCGCGCCTGGGCCGGCGAGAGCAGGCCGCGGTCTTTCAGTAGTTGGGTAACCGTGGCGTCATCCACGACCTCGATCAGGCTGCCGTCGTGCGGGCTCTTGAGCAGCACAGGCTCAGGGCAGTCCTTGCCCAGCAACTTCTTGAGCGATTTGTTACCTTCCACACGTGGGTCGGGACGGTCCAGGCGACGGTAGCCGTTGAGGTTATTTGAGTGCTCATACTCCCACACACGCTTGGCTGCCTTGCCGTCGATGATGGTCCTGCCCATCGCCTCTGCTGCTGTCACAACGTCTTTGTCATGAACAGCTTGCTTTTGGTGAAAGCACTTGGTGTCGGTGCAGACATCTGCCTTGTCCACATCGGCAAACAGATCCGGCGCAGCGCCGGTACGCTTTGGGCACTCATGGCAACTGCCGGCAGCCGGCACCAGGCTAACGTCGGTGATTTTGAAGCGGGCTTTGTCCAGATCCAACATCAAATGCTGGCGCACCCACACCTGAAATCTGCGAACGCTTGGAACGCTACCCTGCCAATCGGTCTCGCAGGCTTCCTTCAGCGCCTCGAGCTGCAGCTGCTCATCTGGCACGCGGGCAATGATCAGGGCGCGGCTCTGGTCGATCTTCTCGGCATAGAAAGCATCGCGTGCCGTCACACACAGGTCTAGCAGCTTCAGGCGTGCGTACACAGTGGCCCGACTCACACCCACTTCATCGGCAACCTGGTCAGCGTTGATACCTAACAGCGTCATCATGTGCTGGAAGCCCTCAGCCTCTTCCATCGGATGCAGATCGGCGCGCTGTGTGTTCTCGACGATTTGAATGCGCACCACCTGTTCATCGGTGTAACGCTTGACGCGCGCCGGGATGGTGGTCTTGCCGGCGTCGATGCTGGCACGCCAGCGGCGCTCACCAGACACGAGCTCGTGTGTGGGCAGCGGTGCGCCAGGCCTGCGGTCAAGGAAGCTCTCCTGAAGGCGGGCTGCAGGGAGCGGCCGCACGACAATCGGCTCGTGCACTTCGTCGGCCTTGACGCTGGCCGCCAGTTCGGCCATCTTGGCAGAATTGAATCGCTTGCGGGGGTTGGTGGGACTGGCGACGATGGTGTCAAGCGCCAGGTCAGCATATTCAATGATGGCGTCGGTAATGACCTCGCCGGTGTCTGCGGAGTATTCTTTCATGGCGCCACCTTGTTGCAGTTGAAATGCACGGCATCGATGTCAACGCCATCTTGCTTGGCGGCAGCGGGGATTCCCCATTGACGGTGCGTACGGTTGATGATCTCCAGCGCGTAGGACTGTGCCGGGCTGCAGGGGTTGCCGACAGCAGGCTTGAAGCTGCTGTGGCATGCGACGCCATTCGGCGTATCGGTGAGAGTGATGGTTACAGAGGGCATTGAAAGGGCTCCTGGGTTATTGGTCTTTAGGAACATTGATATGCGCGGCAATACCGCCGATGCGCAGCGTGAGCAAAGGCACCTTGACGGTGACGCGCTGACCCTTCTTGAAGCGGTGCGCAGCGGCTTGTGCCTGCGCCTGGTGGCCAGTGGGGAAATACTGCTCAACATGCAGCGGCGTGTGAAAGCTGTTGTCGAGCTCGATGTCCAGGCACAGCACCGGCACCATGTGCCCTTCGCGGTCGCTTGGGCTCGTGCGGGCCTCGGCGGCGTGTAATAGGGTGCCTGAGTACTCGATCAACGCGCCGGATTGTGTAGACGCCTGCATCATGAGAGCCACCCCGGAAAAATGAAGCGTATGCCGGCGTAGATCAGGACGACGCTGGCAAAGCAAAGCGCGAGCACAATACCTGCAACCACTACCATTTCACCGAGGCTCATGGGCTCGCAAAGGTCTTTCGGATCGGGTATCCAGTCAAGCGGCGGCTGTGTGGGCTGAGTCTCAGCGGCGCGAGCGCAGCAATCGTCGCCGCGTGTGCACCTGCCCCAGGCGTCGCAGCACTTCATGGCATCACCAAAGCCACTCGGGCAGTCTTGCGGCCAGTATGGAGCGCGCAACGCATTGAGCCATCCCCCAGCTCAACCACGCCGGCATTGATGCCGCAGGAGCGCTGTGCGGCAGCCAGGTAGCGATCGCGCGCCTGGGCGGCCTCCATTGCGTCAGCGGTTGCCGAGTCGCCGCTGTGGTCATCAATCGCGGGGCCCGCCCAAGCCAGCAGCACAATGATGAGCGACACCAAGACGGCGATCATGGCCACATTGCCCAGGGTGCCATGGGCCGCGCGGTTGGGGCAGTCTCGGCCCTGGTTGCAGTTGTGGCTGCAGCAGTGGGCGGCCTTCATGCTGCACCGCCCTGCCACAAACGTAAAACATCATCATTGGTCAGATGAAGGGCTCCTGGTGTGATTTGCGCACCGGCCGACCAATCATCAACCACCGAATTGCATCCCAACTCAGCCGCAATGGCGTGGGCCATCAGGCTTTTGCCATATCCTTGCGGCAGGTAGAGAATGACAGTCTTTAAGGAAGAATTACCATGACAGAGCGCGTTGCTGACTTTCGGCACACTTTCATGATCTACTGCCTGCAAAAACTCGAAGACGGTTCGTATGTGGCCCTTAACCGAAGTTACAAACCCGTGGGCATGACGAGCTCCGAGTGGGTCAAATACGAAGACCTTCCCGTTCGATTCAAGTTCAAACGCGGGCTCAGTGCACGGCAGATCGAGGCGCTGTCCTACAAGGGTGATCCCGCAGCCGAGCGCATATATTTCTACAACGACGGCTGTGTGCCCACGGCCTCCGACGCCAACTGGACCGCCTACTCGAACCGACTCAAGCGGATCGCCGCTTACCTGATCGTGACTTGATTGGATCGGCCTCATGCTGCACCGCCTTGTGCAAGCACCGAGGAGCCAGCCCACGCGAACAGCAGACCACCAGAAATTTTCAAGTTATTGAGCGTTTCGTTGGCGGCACGCCGACTTTGGTGAATTGCCTGCCAGAACGCGTCTTGCTCCTGTTCGGGCAAACGATAGTTTGTTGCGCGCTTTAACAGTGCTTTATGAACTATCTCATATTGCCTTTGTTCGCGGAACCAGTGTGCCAGCCAGAACTTGATCTTGTCTTCAAAGCGGTCTTCTGCTGTGCTTAGGGTTGGGTAGGGCAGCTTCGAATCTGCCGTCAGGGTGAGCGCCTTTGGTTTGCGCTGTGTGGGTATCTGCATTTTTCACTCCAAACCGGCTGAATGTGCCGGGATGAGGTGAATATACCCTAGGGTATTTATTTACGTCAATACCTTGGGGTAACTTATTTGCATCAGTGTGAACACCAGCATGGCGCTGGCGCTTTATCAGGACTCCATTGCGCGCGTGATAAGTGACACGACATCTTCACCACCTGCGGGTGTGCAGTTTTTGTTCCAAGCAGTCACAAAGGCATTGCCTGCTGATTCCTGAACGAGTAGTTTTCCGTTGGCCAACACCGCGCTGCCCTTGAGCATGGCATTGAAGCTGTTCTTTGCCCGGTATTCAAAACATACTGTTGAATTGGGGTGCGCCACGATCTCAGTGAATTCAAAGGTCTGCGGGTCTTTCGAGCTTTGCTTTAATGTTTTGGCTCCCATCAACGCCAACCCAAGCGTCAGCGATGCCTTGTCTTTCTTTACCTTTTCTTGCGCCGCTTGTGCTGGCGTCAGCGCCGCAGCACCTTTGCTGGTGGTTGATGCCTCGGGTGTATGGTTTATGGTCGCCATGACAATACCAAACCCCAAGAGCCCGGCAACTGCCCATGTCATTTTTGATGTTGGTTTCTTTGGCAGTTTCACTGTTGCGCCGCACGCCGGGCACTTCTTGGCTTCGGTGCTGACTGGTTTTCCGCATTCGTGACAATTGATTAAAGCCATAAGTCTCTCCCTGCAAATTTTGAGTGTACTGGCGGCCGCCACAGTCACCGCCTACTGTGGATAGTCTTCAGCGAAATCTAATTGTTGTTGCGCGTGGTTATTTTGTTTTTGAGACTCACGCAGCCCCCTCTTTTTTAACGGCCATTGGTAGATCTTGGCCGAAACGGGGTGGGCCGATGGCTGCCTCATAAGCTCGGAGTAACACGACACAGGCGCCACGCTGGGCGTCGGTCAGACGTAAAAATATTTCTAGCGCCTCCATTGTCCATTTATCTGGTTTTCTCTTTGGCAGTGTGATGACATCGACCGCCTTTGCTAGGCTCACCCCTGTTGGGTGATCGTCCGGCTTTATCTTGTAACTTGGCGGGAGTTCGGCCGCACCCTCCCAAAATCCTGGAGCAAGCTCAAACGCCTTTGAGCACGCCTGCATGATTTCGAGCCCTACACCTTTGCCGCCTTTCTTGCCTATAGGATAGAAAAGTCGACTCACATAGGTGGGGTCTTTCCCTATTTTTCTGGCAAGTTCGGCGGCTTTCTTGTTGCAGAAGTCGTCGCGCAACCTCATGAGCAGCAACTGGGGATTGGTGTAGTCCGGCATTTTTGCAATTTTCTTTTGCAAATACCCAAAGGTAAACGCCCTTGGGGTATTGTTTAACGCTGTACCTTGGGGTATATTCCGGCTCATGGATAAATTACGCGCTTACCTCAATAGTCTGCCCACCGCAGACCGAGAGATATTTGCTGAGCGCTGTGGCACCACGGTTGGTTACTTGCGCAAAGCGGCTTCGGTTGGTCAAAAAATCAGCGAGGGCCTTTGTATCCGGGTTGGGATTGAGTCACACGGGGCCGTCAAGCCCGACGATTTGCGTCCCGATGTTGACTGGGACTACTTGCGGGTAGGAATTCTCAGCTCCAGCCCAACACCTGGCGCCGATCAATCCGCCGGGCAGGGGGTTTGAGATGGTGAGCGCTCGAAGAATAAGGAAGGCATCAAAAAACCGGATCGGCAAGCAGCTGCTATGTGCGTTTGGCGTTGATGCTGGGTCGGACCAACTCTCGTTCACGGTATTTGAAGGCAGGCGCTCTGCAACCCTGTGGATAAGCGCTGCGGTGGCCGACCACTTGGGCGAGCAGTTTCGCAACGCTGCGGCTATGTGCCGTCGAACCCAATGATTGAAATGATGGTCACCACAGTTCCGCGCTTCGGCTTTTTCCCTTTCACTTGGCGCAAATACAGCGCCACAGAATGCAAGAGCTCCTGTCTTGTCAGGGCTCGGTATGCCATCACCCGATATCTCACGCCAGCGCCTGGGTCGTTGAGTTCGTTTGCGACTGATGGTGTTTCCATTTTGAGCGCCCCTTTCAGTGGACTTGGTTGTGTGAGAACTCCATTGTCCTCTGGCTGGGGCGCTCAGCTTGTCAAGATGCGTTTGGTTTGTGTCCATGCATCAAGTGTGTTTTTTTTGTCCTTTTTCGTCTCCCCTACACACCCCTAATTTTTAGGGGACCTTCGATGGATGTCATATGAAGCTCTTTTTCGACGATGAATTTGACGCAATCGCAACCGCGATCGGCGAGAGTGGCAAGCAGTTCAAATTGGTTGCCGCGCACATGTTTCCTGACATGAAGCCAGAGAGCGCATATGCCCGGCTGAAGGAATGCTGCAGCCCTGTTGGGGATCAGCGGCTCACGTTTGGGCAGGTCATCCGCTTGATGGAGTTTTGCGAGTGCTACGACCCGTTGTTGTATGCCTGCGATGAGACGCTGCATGCTCGCCCTGACCGAAAGGCGCCGGATGATGAGGCTGTCAAGCTGGTCGAGGTCATCAGTCACGCAGCCAACACGATGGAGCGCGCCATGAAGGCGCTCGATCACATTCAGGCTCGGGGCGGCATCAGAGCAGTCGCCTGATGGATGACCACAGTCGTCAATCGAGGGGGCGCCCGATCGGCGCCAAGCGGGCCGAGTTGGCCGGCTGGATGGCCGCACGTAACGAGTTCACCATGCGCGACGTTGTTGCTTCGCTGGGCTGGCCCATGGGCGCTGCCGGCGTCACCTTGCATCGTGCCATCGATGCCGGTGAAGTCCGAATGACAGGCACTGTTCGCATCCCCGACGCCAAGCGTCCGGTGGCGCTGTACGAGCGCGCCGGCGCACAGCTTAGCTCCGTTCCACTATCAAATTTGATGAGGGTTTGGTCATGAAGTACAACCAGGTGGTGTGGTGCCGCCTTGCACGTAACGTGCGCAGGGGGGGGGCATTTGGCAACCTCAATTGAAGACGTCCTAAACCAGATGCGCGAGCGGGGCATGGAAACCCCGGGCAATCTGACCACCGACGGCAAAAAGATCACATGGGCTGGCGATGCACGCCGGCCAAACAAGAAGAACGCTTGGGCCGTGCTGCATGAATGGAGCAGTCCAAAGAGCGGGCGCGTCTTCATCGTCGGCATTTACGGCATCCGAGACCAATGGTGGACGATCGAACCGACACAGGTCGAATGGTCGCCGGCAGAAAAGTTGGCCTGGCAAGAGAAGCAACGGGCAATAGAGAAGGCTGCAGAAGAGGATCGCAAGGTCCTGGCCGCCGAGGCGGTCGATAAGGCCGAGAAGCTTTGGGCGCGATCACGGACTGAGGGCGCGAGTGAATATCTGGAGCGAAAACAGGTAGGCGCGTACGGCGTTCGGTTTATGCGTGGCTCTGTGGTGGTGCCTCTGGTGGATCTAGCCGATAAGTTGCACGGCCTGCAATGGATCGCTGCCGACGGCAGCAAGGTGTTCGGTACTGGTACTGTCAAGGAAGGTCACTTCCACTTGATGGGCGACATGGCGCCCGATCTTCCGGTTCTGTTTGCCGAGGGCTACGCAACCGCTGCCAGCGCGCACCAGGCCACCGGATGGCCAACGGTGGTGTGCTTTGATGCCGGAAACATCCTTCCGGTGATGGCATCATGGCGCAAGCTGTACCCCGAGACTGTGTTTGTAGTGGCTGCCGATGATGATCGCCACCTGGTGCGTCGTCTTTGTGAGCGACTACAGGCGGTCGGCGTTGGCGTCAAGCAATCTGACTTTGCCAAGAGCGCCGGCGGGCTGCGTGACCTGCAATGGGATCTGCCCGACAAGCGAACTGTCCAACTCAAGGCGCGATGGGCCAAGGATAAGTGCGACGTCTACTACATCGAGGGCTCGATAACCTGCGATGGCGTAGCGCAGCTACTCAAAATCGAAAATGCTGGCAGGTCCAAGGCCTTCGCGGCAGCGAAGCGTCACAACGCGCGTGTGGTGGTTCCGGTATTTGCTACCAGGGCTGATGATGCGACCGATTTCAATGATCTACATGTAGCTGAAGGATTGCCGGTAGTGCGCGCGCAGCTGAAAGCTCCGCCGCCAGAGTCAAAGCAAAAAAAATCGAACGCCATGCCTTCCGGCGTAGGTGGGTCAGATAACGGCTCGCACGATGGCGCACCCAGAATCACATTTCCTTACCTCACTGAAAAGTGGGAAATCAAAGGTATCCGTGAGAACGTCTATTTCGCGCTGCGCGAAGACCTGAATCTGCGCGAGCTGGTGCGATACAACGAGTTCTCAAACAAGATCGACAAGTGCCGCGTTCCGCCGTGGGGCGGCAAGGCCGGCGAGTGGAAAGAAACGCTCGACGACATACGCCTGGCTGAATACGTGGCGGCACGCCATGGCCTGATTGTTGCCAATCCGGTCACGATCGAGCAAGCCGTGTTGATGTCAGCACACGACAACGCATACAACCCGGTGCGCGATGATTTTGAGGCTGTGGCATGGGACGGCATCGAACGGCGCAAGCATTGGATGATTGACTGCCTCGGCGCTGCCGACACAGAGTATGTGCGGCTGGCGTCGGAGTACTTCCTGCTCAGCATGGTGGCACGTGTGTTTGAGCCCGGCTGCCAGATGGATTACATGCTGGTGTTGCAGGGCCTGCAGGGCGCCGGCAAGACCAGTGCACTCAACATCCTGGGCGGCCACTATTACGGTGCAGGATCATTCCGCATTGGAGATAAGGAATCGATGCAGGCCCTGCAAGGCAGGCTGATCTTCAACTTCAATGAGCTCGATGCGCTGAGCCGATCCGAAGCAACAGCCATTAAGGGCTTCATTACCGAGCGTACCGATCGCTTCCGCCCGCCCTATGCCAAAGGCTTTCAGGCCTTCCCCCGCAATTGCGTGCTGACCGGCGACACCAACCAGGGCGAGTTCCTGCGCGATGCAACAGGTGATCGTCGATTCTGGGTAGTGCATTGCGCCGAGGTCGAGGTCGAGAAGCTCACCAGCATGCGGGCCCAACTGATGGCCGAGGCTATTCACCATTACAAGGAAGGTGCGCGCCGCTATCCCACTAAGGACGAAGAGACTACGTTGTTCTTCCCTGAGCAGGAAAAGTGGAAGTTTGTCGATGTATGGCATGACGCCCTGGCTCGCTATGTCAATTCGGATGAATTGGCTGAGGGGTTTGACGGTAGCGTGTCAGATGCTGGCACCTTGCTGTCGAATCACCAACGTGCCTTCTTTAGCGCGCACGAGCTACTGGTTAGGGCGTTGCACATTGACATCGGCAAGGTCGATCGCGCTGGCACGATGCAAAAGAGCGTTGCCAACGCAATGAAGATGCTGGGCTTTGACGGCAACATCAAATGGGCCAAGGGAAGGGTAAGACCTCGCGGCTATCAACGCCGCCTGGCAGCACCCATCACACTGCAATCACCAATACCAACCAGCGAGGTTCCGGCATGGGACTGAGCGCACACATGCACAAGGCAGTTATGGGAACCGTGGGGCCGATGGGGCGCCGTGGGCCTGCCTGGTGCAAGCGCGTGACTCAATCCGCCCGGCAGCAATTGCGTCCCGGACGTTTATCCCGGACGTTGCAAGTTATTGATATTGCGTGTGATTTCGGAATCCGTCCGGGACGACCGCCACCACCACGCACACACATGCATGTGCATGTGTGCAGGCGCAGGCAGGTGCGCAGGGGCGGGCGTGCGTACGTGCGCGCGACATGTTTTCTCTGGACGTTCTAGAAAAAGGAAGAATAGAGAATGAAATCAACGACTTGCGACGTCCGGGACAACGACCGGGGCGTTTGTATCCCGGACGGATTGGGGCCAATACCAGCGAGCATCAAGGATCAAATGCCGGAACTGGCAGGGATGCTTCAAAGCTTGTCAAACCAGCTTGGGCGTGAAACAGTTCAACTCCAAATCAAGGCCAGCATCGACCTGCGCCGCGCATTTGATGCAGACGACTACACAACAGTCAATGCGATCTATCGGCGTGGCCATGGCTGGATTCACTGGCAGGAAAACGGCTTTTGCATTGGTGTTCCAGAACGGTCGATGCGAGACTTTGCAAAGCGCCACCGGGGCGGCGCATGATCCATTGGGTGGACGCAAAATTTGAGAGATGGGGTAGCTGGGTGCAGATGGGGCACGGCCTTGGCAGCCGTGGTTTGACCGCGTCCTGGGGCGCTGTGGGCCGGAGTAATGTGCGCGAAGCGTTTATCCCGATAAAGAGCATTGAGGACAGTCGCCTGGATGATTGGGTGAGATCACTTTCACCAGAAGACCAGACCATTCTGTTTGAGGTCTATTGCACCTCCCACACATCGATGCAGCATGCTCGCATTCTCAAGATGAGCACCAGGACGCTATACGCGCGCCTGCACAGCCTGCAGGCGTCCTATACGCGCCGTAATGAACGGCTTGAAAAATGAATTATGAAAAGTAAAACGTTTTTGTTAGATTCAGGCATGCTGTGGTTTTGTCTTGACGGGTAAAAACACAGCATTTTCAGTTCTCCCAGAACCGGCCCAGCAGTCTCCCACACCACCTGCTGGGCCGCTTTCTTTCTGATTCTGGTGTCACAGTTCTTCCCAGCCGTCAATCGACCACTCGACGGTCTTGACCAAAAAGCGATTGCACCGTGCTGGGAGATTTAATACAGGCTGCCAGGCGGATTGCCATGATTGATGTTCGAGACAATATCCGTGATGTGTTGGCAGGCATGGATCGCTACAAGCGCGACGTTGTAGCCAAGGCTATCCCTAGAGCGCTCAATAGAACAGCATCAATGGCTATCACGCAAAGTGGACGCGAGATGCCTGCTCAGGGATACAACTTCACTGCCAGCGAGATTAAGCAGGCAATGAATCTAATGAAAGCAATGCCCGGTAAATTGGTCGCATCAATAAGGGTCAAGCGCAAGGTTAAAAGCCTGATGCTATTCAGTCCACGTGAGTCCAAGGCTGGCGTGACCGTCAAGATATTAGGCCAAAAGAAGCTAATCAAAGGTGCATTCATTGGGCAGTTGCGCAATGGGCGCCAGGGTGTGTATGTGGAGGACAAGGCAGCAGGTAAGACCGTGGTGCGCCACTCCAAGCAGTACAAGCGTGGCGGGCGTGGTGGCTGGCATGACTTCCCCATACGCAAGCTGTATGGTCCCAGCATTGGTGGATCGTATTCCACTGATCGCATCCAACAGATCATGGGCAAGATGATCACTACGACCTTCTCCGATCGTCTCGCACATGAGATAGCCTTCCTCAGCCGGTGAAAATCCCGGGTCCTTCCTGGCCGAGGAAAACGCGCAGTCCATGACCCCGGAATTCGCCTAGTTTTCAAACTTGTAGGGGGGTTGTAAACGTAGGGTGGATGCAGCCATGCCAACACAGAAAGACATCGCCAAGCGCCTGGACCTGTCGCAGCAGGCGGTCAGTCAACACATGGCCGAGCTGGGAATCGCTTGGAAGACCACCAGCCTGGATGACATCACCGTCGCCTACATCCGCAAGCTGCGGGGTGCGGCTGCCGGGCATGTTTCGAACGATGGCGAGATGGACCTGACGCGCGAGCGGTCGTTGACCGAGCGAGTAGATCGCGAACTGAAGATGTTCACACTGGCTGAGAAGAAGGGCCAGCTGGTGAACATCGAGCAGCTCGAACCGGAACTGGCCCAGATGATCGGCGCCTTCCGCACGGAGCTGACATCGCTGGGCGACAAGCTCAAGACTGAAATCGACGCGCTCTATGGCATTGACCTGGACGTGCATCTCCTGGAAGAACATGTCCGTGACACCCTCGCCCAACTTGCTCGATACGACCCCGAGCGTTCGGGCACTCATTCGCCGGCTGGTGAAGGGGTTGAAGCCGCAGGTCAAGCTGACGACAACGGAGTGGGCACGCCAGCGTCGGCGGATGTCAAGCAAGGCCTCGGCTAAGCCTGGCGTCTACAACCCGGACATCACGCCCTGGGTGCAGGGCATCCATGAGGCGCTGGACGACCCGAAGGTTTTCAAGATCGTTTGCCGCAAGTCGGCGCAGGTGGCCTGGACTGATGGCGTGCTGTTGAACTACATCGGTCGGCGCGTTGACATTGATCCGGTGCCGATGATCGTGATGTTCGCCAAGACCGAGGCGGCCAAGCAGTTCAACGATGAGAAGTTGACGCCGATGATCGAGGTCACGCCGCACCTGGCGACGCGGATACCGATTCACATGGTGCGGGACCGCAACAACCGCTGGGACTTTAAGACGTTCCCCGGCGGGTTTTTGAAACTGGTGGGCTCCAACAGCCCGAGTTCTGTCAAGTCGACACCGGCGCCCGTTGTGGCGGTAGAGGAACCGGACGACTGCAATACCAACGTGAAGGACCAGGGCGACACCATCACCCTGCTCGAAGAGCGGACCAAGTCCTACACGCGGCGCAAGGTGATCTTCGGTGGCACGCCGACGGTCGAGGGTTTCAGCCGGATCGACGCGGCCTACAAGTCGAGCGACCAGCGCCAGTTCTGGGTGCCTTGCCCATCATGTGGCGAGAGCCAGGTGCTGAGCTGGGAGCAAGTGCGCTGGACAAATGACCCGGCGCAGTCGCACGAAGTGTTTGGCAACGCCATGCCGGAGTCGGCCCGCTACTGCTGCCCGCACTGTGGCAGCCTGTGGAGCGACACCGAGAAATTGCGCGCCGTGCGCCTGGGCGTCTGGAAGGCCTCAGCCGCGTTTCATGGAATCGCTGGGTTCTACATCAACGAGCTGTACAGCCCGTTTCCTGGCTCGAAGATGGCGCGCCTGGTCGAGAAGTACTTGACCGCGCAGCACGCCATGGCGCAAGGCGACGACACGAAGCTGCGCAGCTTCCGAAACAACACCGAAGGCCTCGCCTATGCCTACCAGAGCACGGTGCCGGACGTCGAGAAGCTTCGCCAGCGCGCCAAGGATTACGTCGAGTTGACCGTGCCATGGGGCGGTGTCGTGCTCACGGCCGGCGTTGATGTGCAGCACGATCGCCTGGCCATCGTGATCCGCGCCTGGGGCAGGGGAGAGGAAAGCTGGTTGGTGTGGTGGGGCGAGATCCCGGGCCGAACCATGATGGTCCATTGGAACGACGACGGCAGCCTCAACCGCGAACAGTCGGGCGCCTGGTGGGACCTCGACCAGCTGCTCGCCGGTGGCTTTCCCCATGCGAGCGGCGCCATGTTGCGCATTCGCGCGGTCAGCGTTGACAGCTCGGACGGCCAGACGCAGGACGCCGTGTACGGCTATGTGCGCCGCCGGCTGGCGCGCGGGTTCATGGCGGTCAAGGGCCGCTCGATCGATACCGGAAAGGACATTTTCAGCGCGCCCAAAATCAGCGTCGACACCAACGGCCGGCACAAGCCACACCCCAGCGGCATCAAGCCCTACATGGTGGGCACACAGACCGCGAAGGACCTGATCCTGGGCGTCGATGCGCAGGGCGGACGCATCAAGCTCGATGGCAGCGGGCCCGGCCGCATGCACTGGATGCGCACAGTGCGCCCGGACTATTACGACCAGCTCACCGCCGAGGTCAAGGTGCCGCACAAGAGCGTGCGCGGTCGCCTGGTGTGGCAGTGCAAATCAGGCCGGCGCAATGAGGCGCTCGACTGTGAGGTCTACGCGCTGCACGCCGCGCGCAGCATGAAAGTGAACCTGTGGCGGGCTGAGCGCTGGGAGGTCGAAGAGTCGGTCATCACCCAGCCCGCCTTGTTTGGAGATTCCACCGCACTGGCGGTGGTGCCGGCAGCGGCACAAAGCAACGAACTACCCCCCCGAGCGGCCGAGGTCGGCGACGACCTGAAGGTGGGAACGGATAACCCGGGGCCTGGCAAGCCCGAAACCGTAGTGCAGACGCCTGCACGCCCTGTGCAGCAACCCAAGAAACAAGCCGTTCCACAACCCAGAAACATGGGTTGGAGCGCGAAGAACTGGTAAGCCATGAACATCTTTGCAACATTACCGTCGGGCGACAGTGCCACATGGCTGGACGATCCGGTCACACTGCCAGATGGCCGCACGGCTGACGCGTCGGCATGGGTCATGACCTATTACCTACGCGGCCCGGTCGCACTCGACATCGTGGCCAGCGCTGCCGGCAAGAACTGGAGCACAACCCTGACCCCGACGGCCAGCGCTGCGCTGGGTGCTGGCACCTATGCCTGGACCGCCATCATCGTCAACGGGGATGAGCGGATCACCGTCGGCTCGGGCCAGAGCCTCATCACGCCGGATCTGACAAAACTGACCGGCACGTTCGACCCGCGCAGCAAAGCGCAGATTGCGCTGGATTCCTGCGAGGCAGCCATGGCCACCTTCAATGCGACCGGCGGCAAGGTTAAGAGGTATGAGATCGCCGGCCGCACCATGGAGTTCCAGACCATCGGCGACCTCATGACGCTGCACAGCTTCTGGAAAGCCAAGGTCATGTCCGAACTGTCCTCGCAGTCCGTGGCCAACGGCCTGGGCAATCCGCGCAACCTTTACACCCGATTCCAGAGGCCTCAATGAACAACACCGCCACCAGGATATTGGATACTGCCGCGCGCGTGGCGTTGCCGACAGGCGCGGTTGTGCCCGACCTGTCTGTCAAGCGCAGCCTGGTGCTGACCGAATGGAACGCCAAGCGCAGCGCGGCGCGTGGCGCCGCCATCCAGCGCGATCGCCTGGCGGCGCAGGAGCGCGCCTACGGCGGCGCCGCTGTCAACCGCTTGACCGGCGACTGGTCGGCCATGAACACCAGCGCCGACAGCGAGATCCTCACCAGCCTGCGCATCCTGCGGGCCCGCAGTCGCCAGCTGGTGCGTGACAACGAGTACGCCAAGCACGCGGTGCGCATCATCACCAACAACGTGGTGGGCAACGGCATCGGCATGCAGGCGCAGGTCTTGAGCGCCGGCGGCAAGCTGCAGGGCAAGATCAACGACGCCATCGAGCAGGGCTGGGGCCTGTGGTCGGAAAAGAAGACCTGCCACACGGCCGGCATGCTGAGCTTCGCCGAGATCGAGCGCCTGAGCATGGTCCAACTGGTGACCGCAGGCGAGGCCATCATCCGCAAGATCCGCAGGCCTTTCGGCGGTGGCACCATCCCGCTGGCGCTCGAAGTTATGGAAGCGGACCAGCTGCTCGACAACTGGCAGACCGCGCGCGCGCCCAACGGCAACGCGATCCGCATGGGCGTCGAGATCGATGAGTGGCACCGCCCGTGCGCTTATTGGTTCAGCCCGAAGCACCCGGGTGACTATCAGTTCACCAGCTTCGAGCCCTCGCGCTTCGTGCGCGTGCCGGCCGAGGACATCATCCACCTCTACGTGGTCGAGCGCTGGCCTCAAAGCCGTGGCGAGCCCTGGTTCCATGCCGCCCTCAAGACCCTGCACAACGTCGGCGGGTATGAGGATGCCGAAATCGTCAAGGCCCGCGCCAGCGCCAACATTGTCGGCTTCATTCGTTCGCCAGAGCCGCTGGCCGCAGACGGCACGGTCAACGGCCGCAAGGTGGTCGATACCGAGCCGGGCACCTGGCAGACCCTGCTGCCCGGCGAAGATGTCGCCGGCTTCTCGTCCAACACGCCCAACCCGGCCGTCGATCCGTTCCTGCGCTACATGCTGCGCAAGATGGCGGTCGGCATCGGCGTCAGCTACGAGAGCCTGAGCCGGGACTACAGCCAGAGCAACTACAGCGGCAGCCGAATGGGCCTGCTCGATGACCGCGACCTTTACCGTATGGTGCAGGGCTTCCTGTGCCGCAACTTGCGCCAGGACATTCACCGCGAGTTCCTGGACGCGGCCGTGCTGGTGGGTGAGATCAAGGTCGGCGCCGACTACTTCTCGAACTCGGCCAAGTACCAGGCGGTGCGATACAAGCCGCGCGGCTGGAGCTGGATCGACCCAAGCAAGGAAGTCGCAGCCTACAAGATGGCCGTGCGTTCGGGCTTCATGACCGTCGGGGATGTGATCGCCCAGACGTCTCCCGACTCGGACGTCGAAGACACATTCAAGCGCCGCGAGGAAGAACTCGATATGGCCGAAGGCATGGGACTGGTGTTCGACACCAATCCGGCGCAGGTCAACGACAAAGGCTTGGAGCAGCCCGGCCCAGTTCCGGCCGATGGGACCGCACCACCGCCGCCGCCGCCATCTGGTAGTGATGTGGTTGCAGACGACGCAGACGATGAAGACAAACCCGACGACAAAAAAACGGAGTAGCCCATGACAAAGAAATCCCGCCCAACATCCATCGAGCCGCAGATGCGAACCACCACGTTGCGCCTGCAGCGCGGCGTTCCTGGCCAGCCCAGCGACAAGCCGGAAGAGCCCTCTCGCACAGTGGATCTTGCGTTCAGCTCTGAAGAGCCATGCGACATGTGGTACGGCAAGGAAATCCTGAGCCATGCACCTGGCGCCATGCGCACCGGCGTGCGGCAACAGACCATGCCGTTGCTCTACAACCACCGCATGGATAGTCTGCTCGGCGTCGTCGAGTCGACGGTCTGCGAGGGCAGTATTGGGCGCGCCACAGTGCGCTTTGGCAAGGATGAGTTTGGAACCTGGGCTATGAACCAGGTGCATGACGACATCCTGGTCAATGTCTCCTTTCAATACCGGGTCTACAAATGGCTCGAAGACACCGAGGCCGACACCATCACCGCGGTGGATTGGGAGCCTCTCGAAATCTCGCTGGTCACCGTACCAGCGGACCCCACCGTTGGAGTTGGCCGCAATGCCAGCGCTGACGTTGCCAACGGCGTGCAACTCCAACGAGTAGTAGCCGGTTCTCCCGCGCCTGTGGCGCAACCTCTCTCTTCTCATCAACCCCAGGAGCATTCTATGAACCTACGTAAACAACGCCTGCTTGAGCAGGTCAAGGGCGACGGCGCCCCCGCTGGTGGCGGTTCCGCCATTGACGCGACCATCATCGAGAACGGCACGGCCGCACGCGGCATTGATCCCGCTGCACACCAGCAACGCGGCGCGGAAGCTGAACGCGCCCGCATGACCGAGATTGAGGCGCTTAGTCGCAAGTACGATCTCAGCCCGGAGCTGCGCACGCAACTTATCCAGCGTGGCGCAAGCATCGAGCAGGCTCGCTTGACCGCTGCCGACGTCGTGCTGGAACGCGCGCAAAAGGCCGGCAAGGCTGTCGTTGATTTCGGCGACACGAACAACCCAGATCTGACGTCCAAAGAAAAATCCCGCTACAGCATGCTGCGCGCGGTGAATGCCGCTATCACCGGCAAGTGGGATGGCGCCGGCTTCGAGCTGGAGTGTTCCAATGAGATCTCCAAGCGTACCGGCCGCACAGCCAGCGACGCCAAGGGTTTCTTTGTCCCGACCAACCTGCGTTCCGCCTACACCGTGGGCACGGCAGGAGCCGGCACCACTGGCGGCACCATGGTGGCCACCAACCTGCTGGCCGGCAGTTTCATTGAGGTTCTGCGCAACAAGGCCCGCGTGATGCAGCTCGGTGCCACCGTCCTCAGCGGCCTGGTCGGCAACGTTGACATCCCGCGCCAGACCGGTCAGACCTCGACCTTCTGGGTGGCTGAAGGCGTCGATACCACCGAGGCCGAAGCAACCTTCGACAAGGTCAGCCTGGCCATGAAGAGCATCGGCACCTACAGCCTGATCACCCGCAACATGCTGCTGCAGGCCACGCCTGACATCGACATGATCGCGCGCGCCGACATGCTCGCCGCCATGGCGCTGGGCATTGACCTGGCTGCGCTCTCGGGTGTCGGCACCGGCGCCACGCCACGCGGCATCGCCAACGTCTCCGGCATCGGCTCCGTTGTCGGCGGTACGGACGGCGCTGCGGTCAGCATCGACAACTACATCGACCTCGAAACCAAGGTCACGTCCGCCAATGCGCCCGAAAGCAACTTGGCCTACCTGACCAACGCCAAGGTCGTCGGCGCAACCAAGAAGCTCAAGTCCACCACGGGCCAGTACCTGTGGACCGGGTCTTCACTTGGTGCGCAGTCCGGCACACCCGGTGAGATCAACGGCTACACGGTTGCCCGGTCCAACCAGGCGCGTTCGAACCTCACCAAGGGTGCCAGCAACGCGATTTGCTCCGAAATTTTCTTCGGTGCCTGGAGCGAGCTGCTGATCGGCGAATGGGGCGTGCTGGAAATCGTGCCCAACCCGTACGCGGCAGAAGCCTACAAGAGCGGCGGCGTGTTGCTGCGCGCCCTGCAGTCGCTCGACATCGGTGTACGTCACGCAGCATCGTTTGCCACGATGTCCGACGTCCTCACGTCGTAAGACGACCCGCGAGATTTACCACCCTGCACCTTTGGTGCAGGGCTTCTCAACAGAACTTTCCACAAATTTTCCAAGGAGCCATTCATGGCCAAGAAATACATCGTCCGGGAGGGCTTCATCGTCTTTCTCGAAGTCGTCAGCCCGAAAGGCGACAAGTACGAGCGGACCTTTTCCGGCGGCGAAGAAGTCAGCCTGGAAGACGACGCCGCCGCATTGCACGCCCACAAGATCGAATTCGCCATGCAGAAGGACCGCGACGCCGCCCTGGCAGCAGAGACCGCAGCTCGCGTAAAGGCCGCAGCATCCGGTGACGCCGGCACGCTGGTGCAATCGCTGGTCGCAGCGCTCGCCCAGGCACAGGCCGCTGCTCCGCCCGAAGCACCAAAACCCTGATAACACGGACCTCTCGCAATGTACGCAGACCACGCGCTGATCTTCCTGCAGGACTTTGGCGACCCCATGAGCTGGAGCCCCAGCGCAGGGGGTAGCACCATCAATGGTGTCGCCTTATTCGATCAGGGCGATGCCGGCGCGGAGGGCGGCAGCCACATCAGTCGGGAGTACGTTATCACTGTCGAGACGGCAGCCTGGCCCGGCCTCAACCGTAGCGAAGTCGTGGTCATCACCAGTCCCATCGGAGGCATTGCCAGCTACAAGCTGCGCAGTGACCTGGTGCAACAGGATGACGGCGTGTTCAGCACCGTTAAGCTGACAAAGGTCCAACCATGAGCACCACCCTGGCGCAAGTGCTGGACCGGCTTGACGTGCTGCTCAAGGCCAGCGTGCCTGCCGGCTGCGGCGTGTTCCGTGAGCGCGCCGAAGCCGAGAGCCGCAACGAAGCGCCATGCGTCAACGTCACGCCGCGTGAGCTGACCGTCGAGTCGTTCAGCGCCGAGGTTGATAAACACACGCAGGCGATCGAGCTGCGGATCTACGTGCGGGCCGATCCGCCCACACCCAGCGCCGAAGTCATCCACCTGGCTGTGCATGCGGCCATGGCGGCGGACAGCCAGCTGCACGGCCTGGCAGACAGCATCCGCATCGAGGGCGCCAGTTTCAACGAAGCCGAGGCCGACGCCACTTCGCTCGACAAGCTTTGTCGCTACCGCTTCACCTTCAACGTTCTCAGTAACACCCTGTAAAGGATCACTCGTGGCCAAGAAATACATCATCCGCCCGGGCGCGAGCTTCCGACTTCCCGACGGCACTGTTAAAGGCGCCGGCGACGAAATCGACCTCGAATCCGATGTCGTGCTCGCTCACCCGAACAGTGTTGACCCTGTGCCAGATCCCGATCCGGCGCCGGCGTTCGACGCAGCCCAAAACCTCTCGCAACTTTAAGGAACTCCCATGACCAAACAAAAATTCGGCGTAGGCGTGCTAATCGCCACCAGTCGCACCGACGCCTCTGGGCTTGCACTGGCCGTGCCTCAGTCGTATCGGCTGGGCATCCTGCAGGATGTCTCGACCGACTTCAGCTTTGAATCCAAACCCCTGTACGGCGCCAACCAACTGCCCGTCGATCAGGGCCGAGGCAAAGCCAAACTCGCCTTTACAGCCAAGACGGCCGACATCAATGCGGCTGCCCTGGCCGCACTGCACTTTGGCATCACACCCACTGTCGGCGTCAAACTTCCGCTGCTCGACTGGGCTGGAACCATTCCCGCAACGCCGTTCTTGCTGACACCAATCCTTCCAGGCAGCGGCACCTGGGTGTCCGACCTGGGCGTAATGGATACATCGGGCAACAACTTTACCCACGTCGCAACAGCGCCCACCACTGGCCAGTATTCGGTCAGCGCAGGCGCCTACACCTTTGCGGCTACAGATATCGGCAAGGCCGTGCTGATCAGCAGCGAATACACCGCGACAACGGGCGGCATCATCGTTCCCATGACCAATCAGCTCATGGGCAATAGTCCGAGCTTCTCAGCCATCCTTTACAACGACAGCAAAGGCAGCAAGCTCGGCATCAAGCTTACAAACTGCCAAAGCGACAAGCTCAGCATGCCGTTCAAAAACGAAGACTTTGCCATCGCTGATTTTGGCTTCATGGCGCTCGATGATGGAACCGGGTCTGCAGGCTACTGGTGCCAGACATGAAAGAGTTTGTCACTATCGCATTGTCCGAAAAGGACTGGACTTTTCGCGCCCTCGATCTGGACCAGATTGAGGCGTTGGAAGAACAGTTCATTGCGGTGTCAGGCCTCGGCGCCTCAACCGTCACGATGCCCAAAGAAGGTGTCTTGGCAGTCGCTGAAATTGCCTGCGAGAGCCTCAAGTTCAAGCACCCGGACATGACCGTTGCCCAATGTCGAAAGTTGATAACGATCGGCACCGTGCAACTGGTCATGGATGCGGTGCGCGGCGTCAGTGCACTGGAGCCCATCCCGGGGGAAGCTCGGGCGGGGATGATGTAGTCGAATGGGACGACCTTCGTGCCTACGTCATCGCCAATACAGGATGGACGTGGGACGAAGCCGGCCGGCTCACCATACCTCGCCTCAAGGCACTCAACCGGTACTGGCAAAGGCACCCACCAATGCATTTGTTGGTGGCGGCGTACCTGGGCTTTGAGGCTCCGTCCGAAGTTGTGCGAAGCACCCGATCCGACGCACCCAACGAAGGACCGGTCATGCCGAGTCAGACGCCGTGGATGGCCGGCATGGGTGCAATACCGGCGAGCGATGACTTGCGCACCGCCGGAACACCGATGGAAGCATTGGCAGCGTTGGAGCGTACGTTTTTTGGAACCGTGACCCCGTGAGGAATTGAAAATGGCAAACGACGATAAAGACTTCAAGCAAGACATCAGCGCTGACCCGACCAACTTTTTGGCGGGTTGGCAAAAGGCTGTGACCGGCGCTGCGTCTGGCGCTGACGCCATGAAGTCATCGTTTAACAAAATTGGCGATGCCTTCAGCGCTATTCAGAAACCGCTGTTGGTCATTAGCGCGATTTTTGCCGGGGGCGCATTCTTCAAAGATGCCATCGGCGTTGCCAACAAATTCAATGGCGAATGCCTGGGGCTAGCCAAGTCGCTGGGCATCACCGGCACGCAGGCCAGCACACTCAACACCGCGCTGGGCGACATCGGTTCAGATACCGACACTTATGTCGGCGCCTTCCAGAAATTCGCCAAGCAGCTGAAAAACAATGAGGAAGGCCTGCAACAGATGGGCCTCAAAACCCGCGACGCCAATGGCAACCTGCGCGACAGTAATACTTTGTTTACAGAGGCGCTGGGCACTGTTGGCGGCTACAAAGCAGGCCTTGACCAAAACATCGCAGCGCAAACACTGTTCGGGAAAGGCGTCGCAGATGTTATGACGCTGCAGAAGCTCAACAATAAAGTTCTCGAAGATGCAAAACAAAAAAATCAGGAACTAGGCCTCACCATTACCCAAGAGGGCGTCGAGGCCAGCAAGAAGTACAAACTCGCAATCAACGATGTTGGCGACGTCTTCATGGCCATCAAGAAGACCATCGGCGAGGCTGTCATGCCGGTCTTCACCGAGTTGAGCGAATACTTCGCGTCTTCTGGCCCTTATGTGGTGGCGGTGTTCAAAGGCGCCATGCTGGGTCTGCTGGGCGCTTTTGAATTTCTCAAGGCTGCGGTTAAGACAGTTTCCGGCGTCATTTTTGAAGCCATCAGCCTCATTGTGGATGGCGCTGGCCTGCTTGGCGATGTGTTCAGCAAGTTGTTCAAAGGCGACTTCAGCGGCGCATTTGAATCCGCCAAGAATGTGGGCAAACGCGTGGGGCAAGCCTTTACCGGTGCTTTTGCCAACTTTGTGGAGTCTGGCAACGATGTTGATAAAGCCCTTCAGAAGAACTATGACCGGCTCTATGGCAAAGGCACTGAATTGGCCAACCCCAGCAAGGGCACCAAGACCATGGGAGATCTTGGCAAGACCAAGGACACTTCACAAATGGCGGAGTGGGAAGCGGCGCTTTCTGTCGAGAAGGCCGCCCTGGAGCGCAAAGGAATGCTCGAAGGGCAGTATCGTGAAATGAGCAAGGCCGCCGAGCTGAAATACTGGACGGACATCAAGAGCAGGCAAGGACTCAGCTCCGCAGAACGCACCGCCCTGAGCCGCAAGACCGCCGAACTGGAAATGGCCGGTATCAAGCAAGGCTTTGAAGTTAAGGTGGCATCCCTGCAGGCCGAGGCTGCAGCCTACAAGAACAACACCACCGAGCGCCTGCGCATCGAACTGGAGATCCAGGCCAAATATCAGCAGGGCACTAAGCAGTACGAAGAGTCCGCCAAGCGCATCGTCGAGATCCAGCGCCAGGCTGCCGAGCAGGAGCGCGCTATTCGTTCCAGCCGCGTGCAGGCTGAGCGTGATGCGCGCCTGCAAACGGTTGCCCTTGAAGAGCAGACCATTCAGAGCGCAGCGCAGCTTGGCTTAATCACACAAGAACAGGTGCTTGCGTCACAGGCACAGTTTGAACAGCGCCGCAATGCGATCGCGCGGGAAGCCATCCAGGAGCGCCTTCAGATTGCACTACTGGACAAAGACAAGAACCCAGTCGAAATTGAAAAGATCAATACGGAGCTGGAAGCCCTCGAACGCGCGCACCAGCTGCGCCTGGGCCAGATCCGCGGTGCGCAGGCGGTAGATTCTGCCAAGTACCAGACGCAATTCTTCCAAGGCATGCAAAGCAGCATGCAGGGCTCGATCCAGAATATCCTCAATGGCACGCAGACCATCGGGCAGGGTTTTCGCAGCCTGTTCGCCGGCATCGGCCAGAGCCTGGCGCAAACGGTGTCGAAGATGGCGACGGATTGGATCATGGGCCAGATCAAGATGCGCCTGGCGTCCAAGGAAACTTCGATGGTCCAGCTGAACAACAACGCTATGGCGGCAGCCGGCGCAGCGTACAACTCGGTTGTGGGAATTCCCTACATCGGCCCCTTCCTGGCACCCGCAGCCGCTGCCGTGGCCTACGCCGGCGTAATGGCCTTTGGCAGCCTGGCATCGGCCGAGGGCGGCTTCGACATACCAGGCAACGTCAACCCGATCGTGCAGACGCACGCACGCGAAATGATCCTGCCCGCCAAGCACGCCGACGTCATCCGCAGCCTGGCCGACCAGGGGCAGGGCGTCGCAGCGGCAAGTGGTGGCGACGTGCACATGCATGTTCACACCCAGAGCACACAGGACTTTCAGAACTTCCTGAGCCAAAACAGTCACGTCCTGGCACCGGCCCTGCGCCGGCTTGGCCGCAACTTTTCACCGACCAAAGCATGAGCAACGCCATTTACCCCATCGCCTTGCCTGGCCTTACAGCCACGTCGCCTGTGGTTGCGCCAAAGTTTTCGACCAAAGCGCAGCAGGCAGTGTCGGGCCGCGAGACGCGCGCCGCCTTCATGCAATACCCGTTGTGGGACATCACGCTGGGCTATGAGTTCCTACGCACCAGCGCCATCTATCCCGAGCTCGACACCCTGACGGGTTTCTTCCTGGCGCGCAAAGGAATGTGGGATTCGTTTCTGATTTCATTGCCTGCAGATAACGCCTGCACCAACATGGCGTTTGCTACGGGTGACGGCGCAACCCGAGTGTTTCAACTCACGCGCACACGCGGCGCCGGCGGTTTTGGTTTCGCGGAGCCCGTCATGAATCCGCTGGCCGTCACCAATATCAAGGCGGACGGCACAGCAATGTCGAGCGGCGTCTACAGCATCGGCAGCACCGGTCTGGTGACTTTCGTATCGGCGCCCGCCAATGGTGTTGCGTTGACCTGGACGGGCACCTACTACTACCGCTGCCGCTTCCTGCAGGATCAGGCTGAATTTTCGCGGTTCATGTCGAACCTGTGGTCCGCACAAAAGGTTCAGATGATGGGTGCGGTAGGCAATCGGGTTTGATTATGAAAACCCTCAGCCCGACATTACTCACCCACCTGCAAGGCGGTGGCCCGTTCACGATGGCCGATCTGTACACGGTCACCATGGCGTCTGGCACCATCCTGCGCTGGACCGACTACGACGTTGACATCACGCACCCCGTTACCGGTTACACGCACAGTGCCTCGGGCCCGGTGCTCAAGCGCGGCAAGACCCGCACCATCATCGGCGTTGAGGTTGACACGCTTGATGTGTCGATCTACCCGCAGGCATCCGACCTGATCAACGGCATTTCGCTGCTGGCAGCCGCGCGCGGTGGCGCCTTTGATGGTGCAACGCTGGCGCTTGAGCGAGCCTTTCTGTCGCCGGCACCGGTGGCGCTGGGTATTGTCTCGCTGTTTGTTGGCCGATTTGCCGATCTGCAGCTGGGCCGCACCGAGCTACAGGCCCGTATCAACTCCAGCACGGAGTCGCTTGCTGTGCAGCTGCCGCGCAACCTGTTCCAGCCGGGCTGCATCCACACTCTGTATGACAGCGGCTGCGGCCTAGCACGCGCGACGCTTGCCGCCGCCTCAACCATTGCCACTGGCAGCACCGATGTTTTGATCTTGAGCGGACTTGGCCAGGCTGCCGGGTATTTTGACCGGGGCTATATCCGGTTCACCGGTGGCGCGCTTGATGGCGTGCGACGCACCATCAAACTGCATACCACCGGCTCGCTGCTGCTGTTCTCGCCGCTGCCGTCTGCACCTACTGTCGGTGCCAGCTTTTCTGCCTACCCGGGCTGCGACAAGCTGCAGGCCACTTGCACAACCAAGTTCAGTAATGTCGTCAACTTTCGGGGCGCACCATACATCCCGACACCGGAGACCGCTGTATGACCGCCTCGCGCACCGACGTCGTTGTTGAGGCTATGGAGTGGATCGGCACGCCGTTTCACCATGCCGCGCGCCTCAAGGGCGTCGGCGTTGACTGCGCCAACCTGTTGATCGGCGTCTTTACCGCCGTCGGCCTGGTTCCTGACGTGACGCTTGACCACTACCCACCCGACTGGCACATGCACCGAGACGAAGCCCGCTTCCTGGCCATCCTGCGCCAGTACGCCGACCCACTGCCTGAAGGTAGCCCGATCGAGCCCGGCGACATCGCCATGTTTACCTATGGCCGCCACGCCGCCCACGGCGCGATCGTTGTCGGCTGGCCTGTGGTCTGCCACGCCTGGAGCGATGTCGGTCGCGTGGTACTCACAGAGGCTGACACCGGCCCGCTCGCCGGGCGCTTTGCCGGCTGCTACCGTGTGCGGGGGGTAGCGTCATGAGCGGTCTATTTGGCGGCGGCGGCATGTCGACATCGGACACCCCGTTGACGGGGATGACGATTCAGTCGAGCTCGAATGGCAAGCCGATCCCGATCGTGTACGGCACAACCCGGGTGACGCCGAACCTGCTCTGGTATGGCGACTTCACGCCGATCGAGCACACGACGTCACAGGGCGGCAAAGGCGGCGGCTCCAGCAGCACGACCCACACCTACACGGCATCCTTGATCCTGGGCCTTTGCGAAGGTCCGGTGGCTGGCATCCCTAACGCATTCATCGACAAGTCGGTGGTCGATCCCAGCACGCTTTTTTCACTGTTTCTCGGCACCTACCCGCAGTCGCCGTGGAGCTACCTGACCAGCTCGCATGCCGACCAGGCTATCGGTTACCAGGGCATCACCTATGCGGCAGCCGCGAGCTATGACCTCGGCAACAGCTCCAATCTGCCGAACCACTCATTCGAGGTATCAGGCAAGCTGATCCTGTCGGGCACCAGCGATGCCGATCCGTCGCAGGTTGTGAGTGACCTGCTGACAAGCCAAATCTACGGTGTGCCCGATGCGCCGCCGATCTCAGGCCTCACGCAGTACTCTAATTACTGCCGGGCCGCCGGCATCCTGATCTCGCCGTGCTACGACACGCAGACAGCGGCAGCGCAGATGATCACTGACCTGGCGCAGATCACCAATACGGGCATCTATGTCAGCGAGGGCGTGCTTAAGCTGGTGCCCTATGGTGATGCCGCCCTGACACTGAACGGCGCCACCTACACACCGGTCCTGACCGTTATTGCAAACCTGGGCGACGACGACTTCCTGGGCAACTCAGGCGCCGACCCAGTGATCGTCAAGCGCAACGCAATTGCCGCCACCGTCAGCACGACGGCAGACGCTTACAACCAGGTCACGGTCGAATACCTGGACCGCGCCAACAGTTACAACGTCTCCACCGTGGTGGTACAGGATCAGGCGGCCATCGATGTGTACGGCCTGCGCCCGATGTCCAACATCACAGCGCACCAGATCGCCAACGCAGCCGCAGCAAACGTCGTCGCCATGCTGATCCTGCAGCGCGCCGTCTATGTGCGATCTCAGTATTCATTTCGCCTGGGGTGGCAGTGGTGCTACCTTGAGCCGACGGACCTGGTGACACTGACAGACTCCGCGCTGGGGCTGAACCTGTACCCGGTGCGCATCCTCTCGGTCGATGAGGATGAATTCGGCACCCTTACCGTGCTCGCCGAAGATGCGCCGCCGGGCGTCAGCTCACACGTCGTCGCCAATGTTCCGATCAATGGCGGCTATAACGTCAACCAGGCTATTGTGCCGGGCGACACCAACACGCCGGCCATCTTCGAAGCGCCGAACGCACTCACCGCGCCGGACCTGCAGCTATGGATCGCGGCCAGCGGCGGCACCCAATGGGGTGGCTGCGAAGTCTGGGCGTCGAGCGACGGCAGCACCTACCGGCAGATCGGCACCATTACAAGCCCGGCCCGCCACGGCGTTTTAACGGCCTCCCTTGTTGCTGGTACCGACCCGGACACCACGCACGCGCTGGCGGTCGATTTGACCGCCTCACGGGGCCAATTGCTGGCGGGCACCAACGCTGATGCCGATGTAGGCAACACCATGCTGTGGGTGGACGGCGAACTGATCAGCTACAGCGCAGCCACGCTGACGTCGGCCTACCACTACAGCCTGGGTAGCTATCTGCGCCGAGGCCAAAAGGGAACGGCCAATGCCACGCATGCCAATGGCGCCCAGTTCGCACGCCTGGACGACGTCATCTTCAAGTACACGGTGCCGATCGACCGCATCGGCTCGCCGATCTACCTTAAGTTCCCGGCGTTCAACGTCTGGGGCGAGTCCAAGCAGTCCCTGGCCAGCGTTGCCGCGTATACCCACACCTTCGCCGGAAACAAGCCGAACCCTCTGACCGGATTGACGGCTGTCGGCGGTATGTTTGAGATCACCTTGAATTGGACGTTCACCGCAAGCCAGATCGACCGCGACTTTATCGAGGTATGGGGTGCCACCACAAACAACCGGGCATCAGCCTACCTGCTGTCGAGCGTCAAGAGCCCGGCGCAGGCCTGGGCGCATCCGGGCTTGACGCCTGGACAAACCTGGTACTACTGGGCCCGCGTGGTGGACACGTCGGGCAACGACAGCGACTTCTATCCACTGAGCGCCACCGCCGGCATCGCTGCAGCACCAAGCACCAACCCATCAGCCCTCCTGACCCAACTCAACGCCGCCATTGGTGCCACCGAATTAATGGCTGGCCTGAATGACCGCATCAACCTGATCGACGGCAACACCGCGCAGCCGGCGCTGCCGTATTCCCTGGCGCAGCTCGCCGCCATACAGACCGGGCTCAATCGCAAGGTGCAGGTCAACCTCGACGCATCTGCAGCCGGCCTGTTGCGCGACGTGATCAGCACCAACACATCGCTGTCTGTCATCAGCGATGCCGGCATCTACACCGACCCGGCAACAGGCACAGTCAAGATTTACGCCGTCGAAGCCAACAACTCGCACCTGACGACCGTTGACGCCCGGCTTGATGCCCATGACGGCAGCATCGCGCTCAAGGCCAGCACCATGTATGTGGACGGCGCCATCGCTGCGGCCACGCTGGGCACGGCCGATCTGGTGTTGTTTGAGGGCATGGACCTGCGGGTCACGACGGCCGAAGTCAATATCAGCAGCCTGAACGCCGCCGTGTCGCTGAAGGCATCGGACGTCGCTCTGACCGCTACCACAGCACGCGTCACCACGGCCGAGACCAATATCAGCGCGCTGACCGGCACTGTGGCCACCAAGGTCAGCAGCACCGACTTCAGCAGCGTGACCGGCGGCATCGATGCCCGACTCGGAAGCGCAGAAACAACGCTGTCGGCTCTGGGTAATACCAGCTCGATCACCAGCATGGTGCAGCAAGCCAATAAAGCCTATCGAGATGCCAACATCGATGCCCAGACGCTGCTGCGCTCGATCCTCAACAACGAAGCCGACGCGAACCTGGCCGCCCAGACGCTCGCCCTGGCGCGCAACGACCTGACCGCCTACACCGACGCCAACATCAGCGCCGAGGCCGCCCAGCGCCTATTCCTTGCTGCCGTAGTGGATGGGCATGCCGCGCAGATCAGCGATGAGCGCATCGCGCGCGCCACAGCCGATGCCGCTGAGGCCACTGCCAGGCTTGCCTTGGGCGTTGTCGTGGCGGGCAACACGGCCGCGATCATCAGCGAGCAAACGACGCGCGCCGACGCGATCAGCGCCGAGGCCAGCGCCCGGACCGCACTTGAGGCGCGCGTCACCAATACCGAAGGCAATGTCAGCGCCAACGTGGCCGCGTTCCTTGAGGAACAAATCGTCCGCACCGATCAGCACACTGCAACCGCTTCGGACATCAGCACCCTGACGGCTGCCGTTGCCGCCAATGGCGCATCGATCACCGCAGAGCAGACTGCGCGATCGGATGCCGACGTTGCCGAGGCCAGCGCCAGGGCAGCGCTTGCCGCCCGGGTGACGACGACCGAGGGCGACATCGCCACCAATACGGCATCGATCGTCAGCGAGGCCAGCACCCGCGCCACGCAGACGTCGGCGCTGGCCACCCGCGCCACCAACCTGGAAGCCTCAGTCAACAGTGGCAGCACCGGCCTCGCAACCAAGGCCAGCGTCAGCTACGTGGACACAGCCAAGGCAGATGCCATCAGCTCGGCCGCCAGCACCACCGCGCTGGTGCAGGCGCAGCTCAACAGTGGCGGCACCACCTTTGCCAACATCGCCACCGCACAGAGCACGGCAAACGCAGCCGCCAGCGCCAGCAGCTCCAATGCCAGCGCCCTCAGCACTGTGCAGGCCCGGCTCAACACTGGAGACTATGCAGCGGTCAAGACCGAGAGCAGCGCCAACGCCTCGGCCCTTGGCACGCTCAATGCCAAGTACTCGGTCAAGGTGGACGTCAATAACCACGTGACCGGCTTCGAGCTCAACAGCGATGGAACCGTCGGGTCCTTCGTGATCCTGGCCAACAAGTTCCTGATCTGCAACCCAGACGGAACCGGAACACCAAAAGCCGTATTGTCACTCGGCACCGTCAACGGCACGACTGCGCTCGGCCTGGATGGCTCCCTGATCATTGACGGCTCGATCTCAGCCCGCTCGATCAACGCCGAGGGCCTGACTGTCTCAAATGGCCTTACGCCTGCAGTAGGTCCGTCCGGTACCGGAACCATGACCGGGTATGGCGCTGTCTTCAACAGCAACGGCACCTTTGCCATTGGCACGCCAGTCAACAACATCGTCTATGACATGACGGGAGGCATCACGATCAATGGGCAGCTGATCGCCAACGCCAATATCGTGTCGAAGTCTGCAACCGAGTTTCTGTCGACCTTCCAGTGGATACCCAACGGCAGCTGGGCAACCTACACCTTCACCATGGAGCACGCCGGCAACGCATCGATCCTGCTGACCTACGGTTTCACGACCAGCAACATCCTTGGCACGTTCGAGGTGCGCGCGCAGATCGACGGATACACGTCCTACGACTCCTGCACCGGCGGCGATGACTGCACGGTGACGATCCCGGCGTTTTACTCCGGCCTGGCTGCAGGCACGCACACGCTTTACATGTATGCACTGCAGCAGTACGCAACCGGCAACCACCTGGCGCGGTTCACGCTTTTGAGGAGCTACCGGTGATTTACCTGCACATCTTCAACGCCGACGGCAGCCTCAAAATCCGCCAGCAGCTCGGGCCCGAGGACGACGCTCAAGCCATCGCCGAGATGAATGGCTCCAGTTTCTTTGTCCTCGATGAGACCGGGTACTGGCCCGACCAAGTTTATTTTGATGGCGGCGCGATCGTCCAAAAGCCTGCCAAGCCCTCGATCTTTCACCAGTTTGATTACGCCACCAAGCGGTGGATCGATCCCCGCACGCCTGACGACCTGTGGGCAGCCGTGCGTGTACAGCGCAATGTCCTACTGGCTGCATCGGACTGGACGCAGTTGCCCGACGTACCAGGTGCAACGCAATCGGCCTGGACCTCATACCGGCAAGCCCTGCGCGACATCACCAACCAACCCGACCCGTCAAACGTGACGTGGCCAACCGAACCCATTTAAGGAGCAACAACATGACATCATGGTATCGAACGGGAACCATTTCCGTCACCAACGGCAGCACCACCGTCACCGGAAGCGGCACCGACTTCATCAGCGGAACGGCAGCAGGCGAGGGCCTTCTGGGGCCTGACGGCAAGATCTATGAAATCGTGGCTGTGGTCTCAGGCGTTGCCCTGACGATCAGCCCAGCTTACCTGGGTGCCAATGCGTCGGCGCAGGCCTACGCCATCATCCCGACGCAGTCCTACATCCGCGACCTGGCCAACCAGGCCGCCGCCCTGGTCAACGATTACGCTGCGACCAACTCCAACGCCTTCCTGCTGACGGTTGCCGACAAGACGCCGCCAGTCGACACCGACAAGGTCGCCATCAGGGATGTGGTGACAGGCACCGGCCGCTGGCTGACGTTCACCGACCTGAAAGCGTTCCTCAAGTCCTACTTTGACTCAGTCGCCACCACACTGACCAACAAGACCCTGACGGCACCGGCGATCACATCGCCAACCGGAATAGTCAAGGCCGACGTCGGTCTGAGCAACGTCGACAACACAGCCGATAGTGCCAAGCCCGTCAGCACCGCTCAGGCAACCGCCAACAGCTCGGTGCTGACCGCCGCTGCAGCGGACGCCACTGCCAAGGCGGCCGGCGCTGTGGCAGACGCGGCAGTTTCCGCGACCGTCGTCCAGTTGGCCTATGGGCTTGCCGCCGCGGTTGACCTGGCAGCACTGGCGCAGCGCCGCATCGATGACGTCAGCGCCTACAAAACGCAGACCGGCACCTGCACAGTCACCCAGTCTGCCAGCAATGAATTCACGCGCACCTACGCCTCAGTGGCCGTCACCCTGCCAAGGGCATACCTGAATGCCAATTACCAGGTGGTCGTCGAGTGCGACAGCGCCGCACCATTCCTCGGAGCTGAGGGGCAAATTCAGGTGCAAAGCCGCGCCACAAACGGATTTGTTCTCGCCATCACCGGATCTGCCACCAGCGCCAGCCTGCGCTGGAAAACCATTTTCCCCACCGCTCAATAAGGAATCATCATGGAAATCATCCGACCCGAAGGCACTGCGCCGATCGCAGACGCCACCGAAACGCCCGGCTATGTCACGCTGGCCTACGAGGAATCGACGCTCACGCTGCCGACCCTGCCACGGCCGAACAGCAACTCTGACACCGTCTACTGGACCGGCAGCGCGCTGCAGTTCGAGCCCGGCACGCCGCCGGTGATCGCCGCCGTGCTGGCCTGCCACGCCGGCCAGACGACGTTGACACTCTTCCCGCTGCCCGACACGACAGCGCCCACTCCCGCACCCGCACCTTAAGGAACCATCATGTCCCTCACTATTTCCGTCCCCGACTCCCTGCGCATGAGCATCGAGGCCGCCAGCGGCGGCGCGCAGACCGTTCTCTACACCGCGCTGAACCAACCCACTTTCATGAATATCATCGGCGCCTTCAATGGCCCCGATGTGGACGCAGGCCTGCCCTCTGGCCTGCACCCGATGTTCACCGTCAACGGTGTGGCCAAGGGCCAGATCATGGCCGGCACCTACCCGGGCGTGGTTAAAAATGGCGAGCTGCTCAGCCTGCCTGGCCAGGATCCTGCCAACACGCTGAACCATGACCAGTTTGTCGCCTATGCGCGGGCCTGTGGTACCGGCTTTCACTGCATGAGCAATGTCGAATGGGCCGGCGTCGGCGTCCAGGCCCGGGCCAACGGCTTTCACCCACGCGGCAATACCAACTGGGGCAAGGCGTACGACGCCGCCTGGGAAAGCGGCCGTCGCGGCGATGGTGGCTTGCCTGGCGTGGCATCCGGTACCGGGCGCACCCAGACCGGATCGGGCCCGGTGTCGTGGCGTCACAACGGCAACTCGACGGGGATTGCTGACCTGTGCGGCAACATCTGGGAGTGGTCGCCAGGCATGCGCATCAATGCTGGCGAGATTCAGATCATCGCCAACAACGACGCCGCCCTGAACGCCACCGACTTCGCTTCGGGCTCCAGCGCCTGGAAGGCTATCGACGGCTCCAGCGGCGCCCTGGTGACGCCGGGATCGGCCAACACCGTCAAGTACGCCACCAGCGGCACGGCAGCCTACACGCTGGTGTGCGGCAGCGGCGCAGCCTTTGCCAGCATGACCAACCCGGGCAGCACACCGGTCGGCGCCACGGCACTGGCCTTGCTCAAGGCGCACGGCATGTACCCGGTTGCCAGCACCGGGCTGGGCAGCGATGACATTTTCTACCTGGACGTCACGAGTGAGCGGCTCCCGTTCCGGTCGGGCAGTTGGTACGACGGCGCGCCCGCTGGCCTGTTTGCCCTGTTCCTGGGCGCCGTTCGCTCGAGCGCGGACAGCGGCCTCGGGGCTCGCCCGGCTTTTGTTTCCTGAAATCTGATGACCTGAACTCTGATGGCTGGCCGATAGGCCGGCTTGACCCCAAGACCCCATGAGCAGAAACACACTGGTTCCAGAGCAAGCGCCGAAGGTGACGGATCTGTTGATTCGTCAGAAGTGCGAGGCGATGATCGAATACGGCTACGTGGCGCTTCGCCAGTTCCCGGCATTCGAACGCCACGTGCTGGCCGCCGAGATGCGCACCGCTATGTGGGCCCTGCTGCGGTTGATTGTGGTGTGCAACAAGCGCCACCACAAGAAGACCACCATGCAGGAGCTCGACGCTGAGCTGGACCTGTTGCGCTGCCAGGTGCGCATGGCCAAGGGTTTGGGTTATCTCGATTTCAAGAAGTATGAACACTGGTCGAAGTTGAACGACGAAATCGGCCGCATGCTGGGTGGCTGGCTGCGCTCGATTGCGTCAAGCACTTTGACTGTGGGGGAAGTGTGTTGAAACGGCTCCCGATCCGGTCGGGCAATTGGAACAACGGCGCGACCGCTGGCCTGTTTGCCCTGAACCTGAACAACGATCGCTCGAACGCGAACAACAACATCGGGGCTCGCCCGGCTCTTGTGGATCGTCAGAAACGGCAAGCCTACTGGGCATGCCGGCAGCACACCACACAAAAGGACACACTTTCCTCGGCCAGGGCGAAAACCCGAAGCCGAAAAATTAAACAGGCAGGCCGTTCTGGTAGCACTTGTGTGCGAACGTTCGGACCTGCCGCCCCTCGGGGTAATTTTTTGATTGACTATGTGGCTAAAACTTACAACAACCTATTTGCGCAAATCTACAGTTTCGAGGCCCTGCATGCCGCCTATCTGCGCGCCAGCAAAGGTAAGCGCGAAAAAGGTGGCGTGCAGGAGTTTGAGTTTGATCTGGAGGGCAACCTCATCGCCCTGCAAAACGAGTTGATCTGGGGCACTTACCGCGTTGGCAAGTACCACCAGTTTGACGTGTACGAGCCGCAGAAACGGCCCATTGCAGCACTTCCGTTTCGTGACCGTGTAGTGCAGCACGCCATTGTGGCGGTGTTAGACCCGTTGTGGGAAAGAGGCTTTATTGCAGACAGCTATGCCTGTCGTAAGAATCGCGGCACGCACCGAGGTGCTGACCGTGCACAAGCCATGCTGCGCCAAGTCAAGCGTGAGCATGGGAACGTGGTGGTATTTAAGGCCGACATCAAGAAGTATTTCGCATCGATCACCCATGCCACTCTAAAGACTCTTTTTCGCAAGCGCATTGCCTGCAAAAAGACACTGGCGCTGCTGGACCACATCATTGACTCAGCCAACACGCTCGACGGCTGCGTGTACGGCCGTGGCGTGCCTTTAGGAAATTTGACAAGCAGGCTTGGCGCCAACCTATACCTGCATGAGCTTGACCTGTTCGTGAAACACGCCTTGCGTGAACCGAATTACGTTCGCTACATGGATGACTTTGTGATCATCCACCACGACAAGGCGCATCTGCAGCGCGTGCGTATTCTGGTCGAGGACTTTCTTGACCAGCATCTCAGGCTCAAGACCAATCAAAAGACGCAAATTTTCCCGCTTGGGCTGGTGCGCGGCCGGGCGCTGGACTTTTTGGGCTATCGGATCTGGTGCACGCACCGGCGCCTGCGCAAAAGCTCAATCAAGCGTATCTACCACACCCTGCGTAGGCTGCGAGGGCAGTATGCCGACGGCAAAGTGAGCCTGGAGCGCATTGGTCAGTCGGTGCAAAGCTGGGTAGCCCACGCCGCGCACGCCAACGCCAAGGCATTGCGTGAGAGCGTGCTCAAGAAGTTTGTTTTTATCAGGAGCAACAAATGATCCCGCACATAACCATTTACACCGACCGCTTCATCCCGGCTCGGTTTGCCGCCATCACTGCCGGCCCGTTAATCCTGGTCCGCCCAGCCTACCGTGGCGACGCTGGGCTGCTCGCGCACGAGATGCTGCACGCAAAGCAATGGCTGCTGACAACACTGGCGATGCTGATCGTTGCTGGCATCGTATATGCCCTGCAGCGGCCTGAGTGGGCCTATGTGGCCATCGCCGCACCGGCCGTGTTCGGTGCCATCTACAAGTTGTTTCCAGCCGCGCGACTGCGTATCGAGGCTGCTGCATACCGATTGCAGCTCACGTATTACCCGGACGACCGCAGCGCTTTATTTGCCGGCTTTTTGGCGACCAATTACAGCCTGGGCATCACGCAGGATCAGGCGCTGCAAGCGCTTCGCACATAAACAGGAGTCACCCATGTCTGAGATGGATATTGACCCCTCGCTTACACAGATTGCCGACGAGCTGCCGAAGCGCCGATTGTCGGACATCAACGTCCACCATGAGGACGGCGGATGCATCGGACTTGACATTGTGAATCTGCGGTTCCAAAAGGGAGACGAGCGAATGACGCGCATCGAAAGCAAGCTCGACATCAATAGCGCCGACACCAGCGAGGTGTTGGAAATCCTGCGCTTGGGGCGATCGTTCTTCAAGATCATCGGCTACTTCGGTGCACTCGTGAAGTGGGCAATGGCTATCGGTGCGCCAGTGATGGTCTTTTACTACACGCTCAAAGGTGGGGGTAAACAGTAATGGCCGAAGAAACCAACAAGCGCGCCGTCGCCCTGGTGCTGGCCGCTGCCATTGCCGGGCCCTGCGAAGGCCTGCGCCAGTACGCCTACCGCGACGTGACCGGCCTGCCGACCATCTGCATGGGCTCGACCAAGGGCGTCAAGATGACCGATTTTCGGACGGTGCCCGAATGCAAAGCAATGCTGACAAAGGAGATGAGCGATGTCGTACAAACCGTGGACACCTGCCGGCCGGGCTTGCCGGCCCCTGTACTCGCCGCCTTTGCGGACGCCGCGTACAACGTCGGGGCAAGCATTGCCTGCAACAGCACAAAGTCAACCGCTGCCAGAAAACTGGCGGCCGGCGACCATCGCGGTGCATGCACTGAACTGCTTAAATGGGACAAGGCCCGGATCGCCGGCGTAGCCGTGACGCTGCCAGGCCTGACCAAGCGCCGTGTGCTGGAGCGCGACCTTTGCCTGTCGGGGGTCGCGTGACTTATTTCTCCTGCTTCAGCTTGGCTCTTTCACGCTCATGCGATTGTTTCGAAAGTTCCCAAAGAACTCCAATAAGTGTGAAAAGAATGAAGAGCACACAACCGATCATCAAGAGCGTTTCCAGTCTGGATGCTGATCCAGTATCAGTTGCCAACTTCACCAACAGGCCAAAATAAAAGAGGACCAACATGATGTCGAAGAAGACTTTACGATTTCTTTTCGAGAAGACGATTCTCGCCTTGGCCGCAACATTCATTGCCGTCATTGTGTCCTTAACCATCTCCACAATCCACTTCGCAAATATTGTGATCAGTGCGCCCATCAACATTTTTATTGCCGTGATAACAGCTTCTGTGATGTCCATGATTGAAAGTTGGCTAAAGGACGAAGACTAGCATGACTGACATTCAATTCAAATTCGTCATCGGCCTGGTGCTGCTGGCCGCACTGGTCTTTGGAGAGCGCTACATCGAGGGCCGCGGTGCAGATCGCCAGCTCGCAATCGACACGGCCGCAATCAATAAGCAAAAGGCCGAGGCAGCCGCCACCCTGGCCAGCGAGACCGACAAGGTGCACGCCGCCGAGTGGGCTCTGCAGGATTTCAAAAACAACCAGGAGCTTCAAGATGCTGACCACAAAAAGACTGTTACCGATCTGTCTGATCGCCTGCGCCGCATTGCCGGCGCTGCTGGGCGGCTGCGCGACCCGAACGCCGCCGGATGTGGGCCAGGTGGTGGTGGCGCCACAAATCAAGCTGCTACCGCCGCCGGTGGTGGTCCAGCAAACCCTACCCAGGCCGGTGGGCTACTTTCAGCAGAGCTTAGTGGATTACTCGCTCAGCTCACCAAAGAAGCCGACGACATCAATGTCGCTTACACCTCCTGCAGGGCTGACGCCTACGCAGTGAGGGGGATTTCGCAGCCGTAAAAATTGGCTTAGTGGTACGGAATTGATACGCCGCGCCAGTGTCGCCTCTGGAAATGTCGCATTGAACTACGGCGGCAGGTGCCGTATTCTATTTGGTCAGCAGCCGCATCGCGTCTTCGATGCCCTTGATGGTCAGCGGATACATGCGCTGGCTCATGATCTGCTGAACAACGCTGATGCTCTGGCGATACTGCCAGACGCCTTGCGGCTCAGGGTTGATCCAGGCGAACTTGGGGAAGGCCTTGGTCAGGCGCTGCAGCCACTCGACGCCGGGCTCTTCGTTGTTGTATTCGACACTGCCGCCCGGTTGCAGGATCTCGTACGGGCTCATGGTGGCGTCGCCGACGAAGATCAGCTTGTAATCCTTGTTGTACTTGCGGATGATGTCCCAGGTCGGGAACTTCTCGGCGAAACGGCGCCGGTTGTTCTTCCACATGAAGTCGTAGACGCAGTTGTGGAAGTAGTAGAACTCGAGGTGCTTGAACTCGGTTTTGGTGGCCGAGAACAGTTCCTCCACGCGCGCGATGTGCTCATCCATGGTGCCGCCAACGTCCATCAGCAGCAGCACCTTGACATTGTTGTGGCGCTCCGGAATCATCTTGATGTCGAGGTAGCCGGCGTTGGCGGCGGTGGACTTGATGGTGTCGTCCAGATCCAGTTCTTCCTCGTGGCCCTCACGGGCAAACTTGCGCAGGCGGCGCAGCGCGACCTTGATGTTGCGCGTGCCGAGTTCCCGCGTGTCGTCGTAGTCCTTGTAGGCGCGCTGGTCCCATACCTTGACCGCGCTTTTGTTGCGGCTCTTGTCCTGGCCGATGCGGATGCCCTGCGGATTCTGGCCGTAGGCGCCGAACGGACTGGTGCCACCGGTGCCGATCCACTTGGAGCCGCCTTCATGGCGTTCCTTCTGCTCTTCAAAACGCTTCTTGAGCGTCTCCATCAGCTCGTCCCAGCCCATCTTCTCGATCTTGGCGAGTTCTTCCGGGCTCAGGTTGAGTTCCAGGTTCTTGCGCAGCCACTCGAGCGGAATTTCCTTGGTGAAGTCGGCTACCGTCTCGACGCCCTTGAAGTAGGCGGCGAAGGCGCGGTCGAACTTGTCGTAGTGTTTCTCGTCCTTGACCAGGGTGGTGCGGCTCAGGTAGTAGAAGTCGTCGATCTTGTAGCCGCGCGCATCGGCGTCGTCGGCCGGTTCTGGCATGTTGGGGCCGACCACGCCCTCCTTAAGCGCTTCGAGCAGCGTCAGATATTCCTTGACCGATACCGGCAGCTTGGCCGAGCGCAGGGTGTAAAAAAAGTCGATCAGCATGCGGTCTCTCCGGGTGCAGCGCGCCGTGTGCTCAGGCGCGCGGCTTCTTGTCCAGCAGGTACAGCAACTGAGCCTTGGCCTCGGGCCACTCGCCGGCGCGCATGCTGTACATCACGGTGTCGCGGATGGTGCCGTCGCGGCGCAGGGCGTGACCGCGAATGACACCGTCCTTCTTCGCGCCCAGGCGCTCGATCGCGGCCTGCGAGGCGAAGTTGAAGTTGTCGGTGCGCCAGCCGACAACGTGGCAGCCCAGGGTTTCGAAGGCATGCGTGAGCAGCAGCAGCTTGGTGGTCGTGTTGACGTGGCTGCGCTGGCAGCGCCGGGCGTACCAGGTCCAGCCGATCTCGACGCGTTTGACGGCCGGGATGATGTCGTGGTAACTGGTGCAGCCCAGCAGGGTGCCACTGGCCGCTTCGAGCACGGCGAAGGCAAAGCGGTTGCCGGCTTCGCGCATGGCCAGGGCGTCCTCGATGTACTGGCGGGTCTGATGCGGTTCTGGCACCGAAGTGACACGCAGGCGCCACAGTTCGCCATCCTGTGCGGCGGCCCGCAGGCCGGCCTCATGGCTAAAGGCCAGTGGCACGAGTTCAATGCCGCGTGCCGTGAGGGTGACGGGTTCAACGAAGGACATGGCTTAACGATTGTGCTTCTGCATGAAAACCAGTTTCTCAAACAGGGTCACATCCTGCTCGTTCTTCAGCAGTGCGCCCACCAGCGGCGGCACCGCCACCTTGTCGTCCTTGCTTTGCAGCGCCGACAGCGGGATGTCTTCGGCCAGCAGCAGCTTGAGCCAGTCCAGCAGTTCGCTGGTGGAGGGTTTCTTCTTCAGGCCCGGCAGGTTGCGCACGTCGTAGAACGTCTTCATCGCCGCCGTCAGCAGTTCGTTCTTCAGGCCCGGGAAGTGGACGTCCACAATGCTGCGCATGGTGTCGGCGTCGGGGAACTTGATGTAGTGGAAGAAGCAGCGGCGCAGGAAGGCGTCGGGCAGTTCCTTTTCGTTGTTCGAGGTGATGAACACCAGCGGCCGGTTCTTGGCCTTGATCAGCTCGCGCGTCTCGTAGCAGTAGAACTCCATGCGGTCGATTTCGCGCAACAGGTCATTTGGGAATTCGATGTCGGCCTTGTCGATTTCATCGATCAGCAGCGCCACCGGTTCTTCCGCAGTGAAGGCCTGCCACAGCACGCCCTTCATGATGTAGTTGTGAATGTTCTTGACGCGCTCGCCGCCGTCGATGTCGGACAACTGGGAGTCGCGCAGGCGGCTCACCGCATCGTATTCATAGAGGCCTTGCTGCGCCTTGGTAGTGGACTTGATATGCCATTGCAGCAGCGGCATGTTCAGGGCGCCAGCCACTTCCTCGGCCAGCATGGTCTTGCCGGTACCGGGTTCGCCCTTGACCAGCAGCGGGCGTTTCAGGGTGATCGCGGCGTTCACCGACAGCATCAGATCCTGGGTGGCGACGTAGTTTTTGGTTCCTTGGAATTTCATGTTTCTCGCTTGATTGGAAAAGCAGCGTTGAGGGTAGGGGAAGCAGTGCCGGCCGATATAATCAATTGTTGATCTAACTCAAACTCCTGCCGATTGTCCTCCGAAAATGAACAAATTCCTGCTACTACTGCCCGCCCTGCTTGTCGCCTTCGTGACGGCCCTGCCTGCCCATGCCCAGGAAATCAAGGGTGATGGCAAAGCCGGTGAGAAAAAGATCGCCATGTGCATTGGCTGTCACGGCATTGCCGGCTATCACGCCAGCTTCCCCGAGGTTTACCGGGTGCCCAAGATTTCGGGCCAGGGCGCCAGGTACATCGTCTCGGCGCTCACCGCCTATCAGAAGGGCGATCGCAGACACCCCAGCATGCGCGGCATCGTTGATAACCTCAACGAGCAGGACATTGCCGACGTGGCGGCCTATTTCGAATCCCATGGCAAGCCCGATGCTGCGCCGCTGCCAGCCAAGGCTGCAGAAGGCAACGCCCGCGTCACGGCGCTGCTGCAGAAGGGCGCTTGCGTCACCTGCCATGGCGACAACTTCAGCCAGCCCAAGGATCCGACCTATCCCCGGATTGCGGGCCAGTATGCCGATTACCTGTTCGTGGCGCTCAAGTCCTACAAGACCGAAGGCAACGCCACCTGGGGCCGCGCCAATCCGATCATGGGCGGGGTTGCTAAGCAGTTCTCCAATGATGAACTGAAGGAATTGGCAAACCACGTAAGTGCGCTGCCGGGCGAGCTCAAGAGCCTGCCTCAAGGCAAGTTCCGCTAGCCTGGTCTGTGGCCGACCGGCGGCAGGCTGATCATGCCGCCGGCGCCCACAGGCGCGCGCCTGCGGCGTCGAGATGGGTCAGGTAGACGCGAAGCTCGAATTCAAGCTGGTGGTAGTTAGGCTCCATGTGGCAGCAGAGCTGGTAGAAGGCCTTGTCATGGGCGCGCTCCTTGAGGTGCGCCAGTTCATGCGCCGTGATCATCTTGAGGAACTCGGCCGGCACATCTTTGAACAGCGCCGCAATTCGGATCTCGCGTTTGGTCTTTAGGCGCGAGCCCTGCACCCGCGCCACAGTGGTGTGCGTGCCCAGCGCTTGCGCGACCACCTGCAGCTTGCTGTCGAAAATGACCTTGGTGACGGGCTCGGCGCCGCGCAGATATGCTTGGCGTAATTGCTGCACGTAGTCGTACAAGGCCTTGTCGGTGCGCAGGCCGTGGCCTTGCGCATACTTGTCCTGCAGCCACTGGCCGAGGCGCTGCTCGTGCAGCAGTTGCGCGACCCGCGCCAGAGTGGCGGGGTCGTAGCCTTGCAGATATTTGAGTGAGGGCGTCAAACCTCGCGGCGCAGGGCCGGGAACAGGATCACATCGCGGATGCTGCTGCTGTCGGTGAGCAGCATCATGAGACGGTCCAAGCCGACACCGCAGCCGCCGGTCGGCGGCATGCCGTACTCCAGTGCGCGGATGAAGTCATGGTCGTAGTACATGGCCTCGTCGTCGCCGTCGTCCTTGGCCGCCACCTGGGTCTGGAAGCGCGTCGCCTGTTCCTGCGCGTCATTGAGTTCCGAGAAGCCGTTGCCGAATTCACGGCCCGTGATGTAGAGCTCGAACCGTTCAGTGACGCCGGGCCGGTGGTCGCTGGCGCGCGCCAATGGTGAAATTTCCACCGGATGCTCGCAGATGAAGGTCGGCTGCCACAGCTTCTCTTCCACGGTTTCCTCAAAGTACATCACCTGCAGGCTCGGCAGCGAGCGGCTGGAGAGCTTGTCCTTGGCTTCGGTCAGGCCCAGCTTGCGCAAGGCCTTGATCAGCCAGTCGCGGTCCTCGACCTTCAGATGCGCGCTGCCTTCCAGGGGATCGCCCGCCTCGGTGTGTTTGCAGATAGCCTCGACGATGGTCAGGCGCTCGAACGGCGCGGTCAGGTCGACTTCCTTGCCGGCGTAGCTCAGCTGCAGCGTTCCGCGCGACTTCTGCGCCGCGTCGCGCACCAGCGCTTCGGTGAAGGTCATCAGATCCTGATAGTCCCAATAGGCCGCGTAGAACTCCATCATTGTGAACTCGGGGTTGTGTCGCACTGAGATGCCTTCGTTGCGAAAGCTCCGGTTGATCTCGAACACGCGCTCGAAACCGCCGACGATCAGGCGCTTGAGGTAGAGCTCGGGCGCGATGCGCAGGAACATCTGCTGGTCCAGCGCGTTGTGGTGCGTGGTGAACGGCTTGGCGTTGGCGCCTCCCGGAATCGGGTGCAACATCGGCGTTTCCACTTCCAAGAATTCGTGCGCCACCATGAACTCGCGAATGCCGCTGAGCGCTTTGCTGCGCGCGACAAAGCGCGCGCGCGTGCTCTCGTCGGTCATCAGGTCGACATAGCGCTGGCGGTACTTGGTTTCCTGGTCGTTCATGCCGTGGAACTTGTCGGGCATCGGGCGCAGGCTCTTGGTCAGAAGGCGCAGGCTGGTGGCGTGGATCGACAGCTCGCCGGTCTTGGTCTTGAAGACCTTGCCCTCGGCGCCCACTATGTCACCCAGGTCCCAATGCTTGAAGCTGGCGTAGAGGTCGGCGCCGATGTCGTCGCCCTTGATGTACAGCTGGATGCGCCCGCTGCTGTCCTGCAGCGTGGCGAAGCTGGCCTTGCCCATGATGCGCTTGAGCATCATGCGCCCGGCCACCTTGGCCGTGGTGCCCTGCTCAAGCAGAGCTTCCGGGGTCTGGCCGGCGTGCGCGGCAAACAGGTCGGCAGCGTGATCGGTCGGCTTGAAATCGTTCGGGAAGGCGACGCCCTTGCCCTCGGCCTGTTGCTGGCGGATAGCCTTGAGTTTTTCTTGCCGCTCCAGGATCAGCTGGTTTTCGTCCTGGGGCGCTGGGGCGGTGGTGTGGTCAGACATGAGAGGTACAGTAGTGAAGGCCGCCATGAACAGGGCGTTGATGGCCGGCGAGTCGAAAGACAGGATTTTAAGTTCAGCGCCGCGCTCGCTATGATGCGACGAGATTTCCAACCCATTTAAACCGTTGAGGACAGGGCCGGCTCCGTACGGTCTGTCCCGCAAAGTCTCATGTTGTACCAAATCATTTCCCTGTTGCTCGATGTGGCTGCCGGCGTGTTGGGTGGCGCCTGTCTACTGCGCTTGTACCTGCAGTACCAGCGTATCCCGCTGTCGGCGCGTTCCGGCAATCCGCTGGGTCCTTTCATCTTTGCGCTGACGGACTGGCTCGTCTTGCCGCTGCGGCGCGTTGTGCCGGCGTTCGGTCGTTGGGATATGGCCAGCCTGATTGCTGCCTACCTGCTGGTGCTGGCGCAGTACGTCCTGCTGTGGTTGCTGGCCGGCGCTGGTGGGGCCTTGCTGGCCGTGCCGGCACTGGCCCTCTTTGGCCTGGCGCGGCTGTTGATTTCGGGCTTGACCGGTCTGGTCATCGTCTACGCCGTCCTGTCGTGGTTTCAGGCGCGTTCGGCGCTTACCGACGTGATCGAGCGACTCTGCGCGCCGCCGCTGCGCCCGATCCGCCGCCTGCTGCCGCTGATCGGCGGCGTCGACCTGTCGCCGCTGGTGTTGCTGGTGCTGCTGCAGATCGCCTCGATCCTGCTGGGGCATCTGCAGGGCGCGGTCCTCCTGCTGTTCTGACGCGCCCGGATCAGATCACGGCGTCAGCCGGCTGGCGCTGCAGCATCGCCAGCGTGCTGGCCACGGTCTTGCGCAATTCGCGGCGGTCGCAGATGAAATCGATGGCGCCCTTGGTCTGCAGGAATTCAGCGCGCTGAAAACCTTCCGGCAACGCCACGCGCATGGTGGACTCAATGACGCGCGGCCCGGCAAAACCGATCAAGGCCTTGGGCTCGGCGATGACGACGTCACCCAGGAACGCAAAGCCGGCGCTGACGCCGCCCATTGTGGGGTCGGTCAGCACGCTGATGAAGGGCAGTCCCTTCTTCGCCAGGCGCGTTAGCGAGGCGTTGGTCTTGGCCATTTGCATCAGGCTGAGCAGCCCTTCCTGCATGCGCGCGCCGCCGGTCGAGGTGAAGCAGACAAACGGCACCTTCTGCTCTATGGCGGTGTGAACACCGCGCACAAAGCGCTCGCCGACGACCGAACCCATGCTGCCGCCCATGAACTCGAATTCAAAGCAGGCCGCTACCACGCCGATGCCGTGCACAGCGCCGCCCATGACCACCAGCGCGTCGGTCTCGCCGGTGTTTTCCAGCGCCTCTTTCAGGCGCTCGGGGTACTTGCGGCTGTCCTTGAATTTGAGGGCATCGACCGGCAGCACTTCCTGGCCGATCTCGAAGCGGCCTTCGTTGTCCAGAAAAACATTGAGGCGCGCGCGTGCGCCGATGCGGTGGTGGTGGCTGCAGGTCGGGCAGACGTTCTGGTTTTGCTCCAGATCGCTCTTGTAGAGCACGGTCTCGCAACTAGGGCACTTGATCCACAATCCTTCAGGCACGCTGCGCCGGTCGGCCGGGTTGGTATGCAGGATCTTTGGGGGTAGCAGTTTCTCTAGCCAGCTCATGAAAGCTCCTTGATCAGTTGGGGACCGTGCCGGCACGCCGAAGTTGGCCAGGATTGGTCCCGCAGTTTCTTAGTGCAGATTATGAATCCAGTGCGCTTCGGATTTCACGCAGGAATTTCTGCGCCGTCGGCGCCACCTGATCGCGCGGCTGCTCGTCAATCAACTGGATGATCCGGCTGCCGATCACGACCGCGTCGGCGACCTGGCCGATGGCGCGTGCCGTGGCCGCATCGCGGATGCCAAAGCCGACACCGACCGGCACGCTCACATGGCGGCGGATGCGCGGCAGCATCGCCTGCACCGCCGCTGTGTCCAGCGTGCCGGCTCCGGTGACGCCCTTGAGCGAAACGTAGTAGACGTAGCCGCTGGCGACGCGCGACACCTGCTGCATGCGCTCATCGGTGCTGGTGGGTGCCAGCAGGAAGATCAGGTCCAATCCGTGCTGCTGTAGTTCCGCGGCGAACGCTTCGCACTCTTCCGGCGGGTAGTCGACGATCAGCACGCCGTCGACACCCGCTGCGGCGGCATCAGCCACGAATGCGCTCTTGCCGTCGCGGCGGTCGTGCTTCTGGTTGTAGCGCTCGACCGGATTGGCATAGCCCATCAGCACCACAGGCGTGGCCTGGTCCTGCTCGCGAAAGCTGCGCACCATGGCCAGCACCTGCACCATGCCGATGCCCTGCGCCAGCGCCTTGTCGCCGGCCTTCTGGATTACCGGGCCGTCGGCGCTCGGGTCCGAGAACGGCACGCCGAGCTCGATGACATCAGCGCCGCCGGCGACCATGGCGTGCATCAGCGCTGGCGTGATGTCGGCAAACGGAAAGCCGGCCGTGACGTAGGGAATCAGCGCCTTGCGGCCTTGTGCCTTGAGCGCACTGAAAGTGGCAGTGATGCGGCTCATTTTGGCCCCTTCACAAGGTGTTCCGTGCTGCCGCCCTTGACTGCTTGTCCGGTGCAACTGGGGCGGCAATAGAACTCGGCGTTCGAAAGGTCGGCCACAGTGCCGATGTCCTTGTCGCCGCGGCCTGACAGGTTGACCAGGATCGATTGATCGGCGCGCATGGTTTTGGCCAGTTTCATGGCATAGGCGACGGCGTGGCTCGATTCGAGCGCCGGGATGATCCCTTCGGTGCGGCACAGGTAGTGAAAGGCCTGCAACGCTTCCTGATCGGTGATGCCAACGTATTCGGCGCGCCCGATGTCCTTGAGGAAGGCGTGCTCCGGGCCCACACCGGGGTAGTCCAGCCCCGCGCTGATGCTGTGCGTCTCTGTCACCTGGCCGTTGTCGTCCTGCAGCACATAGGTGCGGTTGCCGTGCAGCACGCCGGGGCTACCGCGCTGCAGTGAGGCCGAATGCTTGCCGCTGTCCATGCCCTCGCCGGCGGCCTCGATACCGATCAGGCGCGTTTCGGCATGGTCGATGTAGGGGTGGAAGATGCCCATCGCATTGCTGCCGCCGCCGACGCAGGCCAGCACTGCATCCGGTTGCGCACTGTGGCAGCCGGCTGAGCGAAGCATCTCGGGCATCTGCAGCAGGCACTCCTTGCCGATGACGCTCTGGAAGTCGCGCACCATCATCGGGTAGGGGTGCGGGCCGGCCACGGTGCCGATGATGTAGAAGGTGTTGTCGACGTTGGCGACCCAGTCGCGCATCGCCTCGTTGAGCGCGTCCTTGAGCGTGCGGCTGCCGCTCTCCACCGGCACCACGCTGGCGCCGAGCAGTTTCATGCGGTAGACGTTGGGGCTTTGGCGTTTGACGTCTTCGCTGCCCATGTAGACCACGCATTCGAGCCCGTAGCGGGCGCAGATGGTGGCGGTCGCCACGCCGTGTTGGCCGGCGCCGGTTTCGGCGATGACGCGCGGCTTACCCATGCGCTTGGCCAGCATGGCCTGACCGATGGTGTTGTTGATCTTGTGCGCGCCGGTGTGGTTCAGATCCTCGCGCTTGAGGAAGATCTGCGCACCACCCTGTTCCCGGCTCATGCGATCAGCGTGATAGACCGGTGACGGTCGACCGACGAAGTGCGCCAGTTCGTAGTTGAACTCGGCAACAAAGGCCGGGTCGTGCTGGTAGCGCGCGTAGGCGTCCTTGAGTTCGTTGATGGCGTGGGTCAGCGTTTCGGAGACGAAGCTGCCGCCATAAATGCCGAAGTGGCCGCTGGGGTCGGGTTGTTGGTAGCGATTCATGGTTGATCTTTTCGGGACTGTCCCGCAAGGGCTTCGAATTGCCTGTCGGCCGCGCGCACGGCGGCGACAAACTGCCTGATTTTTTCGGGATCCTTGATGCCTTTGCCGCTTGGTCCGGACACCTCGACTCCCGAGCTCACATCGACGGCCAGGCTCTTAGCGCGCGGCCGCAGCTGCAGGATGCCATCGCCCACGTTTGCAGCACTCAGCCCACCACTCAAGACGAGGTGAGCGTTGACGTTTGGAGGCAGAAGTGACCAATTGAATGCTTGTCCGCCGCCACCGTACCCATCGACATGCGCGTCGAGCAGGATGGCTTGGGCTTTTGAGTAATCGAGGACGTATTTTACGAGATCGAAGCCGCCCGCGCCTTCGCCCAGTGGAATGCGTGCGGCGCGCAGAAAGGGCCGGGTGCCTTCTCGGGTGGCGAGCAGGCACCGGGCCGGTGTCTCGTCGCCATGAAACTGCAGCAAGGCAGCCGGAATGGCTTCGCAGGCGGCGCTGATCGTTGAAACTTCCTCGTTCACGAACAGCAGCACCGGTGTCACAAACGGAGGCAAGCGGCGCGCCAGTTCGGCGGCGCGCGCGATGCTGACATGACGCGGACTCTTGCGGTACAGCACAAAGCCGACGGCGTCGGCGCCGGCGGAAACGGCGGCATCGACGTCGGATTCACGCGTCAGGCCGCAGATCTTGATCCTGGTTCTTGTACTCATGGCAGTCCATCGAAGCCCGGTGTGCGATCCGGCAAGCCCCAGTGGGGCGCGTAGCGTGGCCCGAGAAAATACAGGCCATCGGGTGAAAAGGTTGGTGCGGCTGCATCGCGGTCGCGCGCCAGCAATACCTCGCGCAACCAATCCGGACTCTGCCTGCCCTGGCCGACGACAAGCAGGCAGCCCATGATGTTGCGGATCATGTGGTGCAGAAAGGCGTTGGCCTCGAATTCGAAGTGCCAATAGGCGCCGCGCTGTGAAATATCAATGCGCTGCAGGGTCTTGACCGGCGACAGCGCCTGGCAGGCTGAGGCGCGAAATGAAGTGAAGTCATGTTCGCCAAGCAGTAGCGCGGCTGCCTCTCGCATCGGCTCGATGGACAGGGTACGAAAGACCCAGCCAACCCGTCCGGTGTCGACACTCGGGCGCACCGGTGACTGCAGCAGCACATAGGCATAACGGCGTGACAGCGCACTGGCGCGGCAATGGAACTTGGGGGCCACGGTTTGCGCCCATTCGACGGCGATGTCGCGCGGCAGGAAACTATTGGTGCCGCGAATCCAGGAGGAAGTGGGTCGGTCCAGTGCCGTGTCGAAATGCACAACCTGCATCAGCGCATGCACGCCGGCATCGGTGCGACCGGCGCACAAGGTGGAAACCCGGTGCGCGCTGAACTTGCCCAGGGCCAGTTCCAACTGGTCTTGCACCGTCTGACCTGACAACTGGCTTTGCCAGCCCTGGTAGGCCTGGCCGTTGTAGCTGATTCCGAGCGCCAGCCTCACGACGCTGTCATGCCGACGACAACTTTTTCAGGGCGCTCTGCGCCTTGACCTTCAGTTCACCTGAGGCTTGTGCGATCACTTCTTCGATGAGTTCGCGCGCACCATCGGCATCACCGATGGCCTGGAACTCTTCGGCCAGTGCCAGCTTGGTCGCCAGCGGGTCCGGCGTGGAAGTGGAATCCAGTGCCGGTGCCGCTGCCGCTGCCGGAGCGTCGTCGAGGTCGAGCGACAGTGCACTCAGGTCAAACTCCAGCATATCGAACTTGGCCGGTGCCGGTGCCGGTGCCGGTGCCGGTGCGGATGCCGGTGCATCGGGCTTCGGTTCCTCGGCCGGAGCCGCTTTCGGCTCGGGCAGCGAGAACTCGATGGAATTTGTGCTGGCATCGGCAGACATCAGCGCAGGTTGCGTCGCCTGAACGTCGTCGCCGGCAACATGGTCTAGGTCGAGGTCCAGTACAGCAGGTGTGGTATTGGCCAGACTGTCGGGGATTTCGCCGCTGCCGCCGGTGGGCATTTCAGTGCTCGAAAAGTCTAGATCCAGATCAATGTCAACGGAAGCGGTCGCGGGGTTAGCTGGTGTTTCAACGGTTGCGGCGCTGTTGTCGGCGGGCCCGCTCGCGCGCGCCAAGGGCACCGGCGCCGTGGGTGCCTCATCGGTCTTGCTTGGTTGCCCGCCCGCCTGGTACAGAGGGTTGGCTGCGTCGAAGCTCTGACCCAACTCGCGGATGCGTTGCCAGTCTGGCCCCTGGCCCTGGCTTGCCTGGAAGGCCAGTTCGGCAATTGATTGAAAGGACTTGAAGTCGCGTCGTTTGGCAAACAACTCCAACAGTTTCTGGTGAATGGCGAGTCGTTCCGGGTTTGTGCGCAGGGCTTCCCGCAGGATTTCTTCAGCCTGTCCATCACGCCCATAAGCCAGATAGACATCGGCCTCGGCGACCGGGTCGACCTCGTCCGACGGGCCAAGCTGGCTCGGTGAATAGGGAATGGCCGAGCCGCCGGTACCGGGCTCACTGGTATCGATACGCTGTCCGCCGCTGGCAGCAAAGATTGAATCGGGGTGCAAGCGCAGGTCTGACGACAGTGCGTCGTTCTGCGCTGCGAGCTTGCGTTGCCGTGCACGGTAGAACCCCAGGATCGCCAACAGGCCGACCACGCCGGCAGCGCCGGCAGGAAGCAAGGGATCTTCCAGCAAGTCGTCGAGCGGACTGCGCGTGGGGCTGGGCGCGGGTATCGCGACGGGGCGCTTTGCGGCGGGTGTCGCTGCAGCCGGGGCTGCGGATGCGGCCGATGCGGCGCTTGCCGCGGCAGGCTGGGCCGGAGCCGACGCGCCTGTGGCTGGCGCAGGTGTGGCCGCAGTGGACGCAACACCCAGTTTGCTGAGGTCGTTGATGTTTTTCGACAGTTCCGCAGCCCGGTTGGCAGTTTCCTTGGCAGCGCGCTGCCTGACCAGCTCATCTTCTTCCTGCTGCTTTTGAATGGCACCCTTGGACAGGGTCAGCTTGTCGGGCGCAGCAGTGGCACCGCGCTTGTCTTCGACCTTGGCCTGTACGCTGCCACTGGCGCGCGCTTGCGCGGCGCTGACCGGCGCGCCTGGCGTATGTTCTGCCAGTCTTTGGCGGAATTCGTTGAAATCCCGGCTTTGCGCCACGATGAGTCGCGTTGCCTCGGCGGCTGGCGTTGCCGCAGCCTGCTCTGCCGAAGGGATGGTCATGACGGAACCGGCCTTGATGCGGTTCACATTGTCACCCATGAAGGCAGCCGGATTGGTGCGCAGCAAGGCCACCAGCATCTGGTCCAGCGACACACTGGCCGGTTTCGTGGCGGTCGCGATCTTGCTGGCCGTGTCGCCAGATCTGACGCTGACCTTTTCACCTGTGCCACCTGCCGCTGCAGTCGCCGGTGAACGGACCGGGGTTTGGGGTGCGGTTCTGGGGCGTTCGGGGCCGCGCGACGCGGCGGGCGGGCCTGGGCGCACGGGCGCGGATGTTGTGGACGGATTGACAAGCTGCGGCGCCGCTACCTGTGCCGGGTTCGGTGCGATCGGTGCCGGCTGGCGCAAATTCGGTGGGTCAAACAACAGGGTGTAGTCACGGACGATGCGACCGCTGGCCCAACTCGCTTCCAGAATAATGTCCACAAAGGGGTCGTTGATGGCGCGGTCGCCGCTCAAGCGGATATAGGTCCGCCCGTCCAGGCGTTTGTGCAGCGTTGCCTGCAGGCCCGACATCGCGGCACTGTACTCGAGTCCGGCCGCCTTGAATGCAGCGGGTGATGCAATTGCTGTTTTTAGCGACGCCGCTTCTTCCGCATTGATCTCCGGCACATCGACCTCGGCACGCAAAGGTTCTCCGAGGGCCGACTGAACCGTTACGCGGCCCAGCGAAAGCGCCATCGCCTGGGGTTCCATCAGGGCGAAAAGCGCTGCCGCCGCCAGGGCAGTTAGTTGCCAGCGAGGTGATTTAGCGATCAATTTGAGGACTCCGGGGTTCTGGCGACTGCAAAATTAAGTCCCTTTGGGTGAACTCGCACAGCGGTTCTGGAAAATTGAAAAGCACCTTAACATCAATGTCCGGACCTGACAAGCCAAGGCTGCGCGTGACTTGGGTCCGTCGCAGGCAGCAGCGTCAGCGCCTGATTCTATGTTGTCAGGCGACAACGACCGCGAACACCTCGAAAAAGGGCTGACGGTCGCTGCCCTGGCGTGCTCAGGCTGCAAGCAGGAGACGCAACATGCGGCGCAGGGGCTCCGCCGCACCCCACAGCAGTTGGTCACCGATGGTAAACGCGCCGACATATTCCGGACCCATGGCCAATTTGCGAATGCGACCGACCGGAATGCCCAGCGTTCCAGTGACGGTTACAGGTGTGAGGTCGCGAATGCTGGCCTCGCGCGTGTTCGGAACCACGCGGACCCACTCGTTGTCGGCGGCGATCAGCGCTTCGATGTCGGCGCTGGGGACATCCTTTTTCAGCTTGAAGGTCAGGGCCTGGCTGTGGCAGCGCATCGCGCCGACGCGAACGCAGAAGCCGTCAACCGGCACTGCCGGTCTTCCAAAACCCGCACCCAGGCCCAGGATCTTGTTAGTTTCAGCCCCGCTCTTCCACTCTTCGCGGCTGATGCCCTGGCCGAGGTCCTTGTCGATCCAGGGGATCAAGCTGCCGCCGAGCGGGACGCCAAAATTGGCAGTCTCTGCGGCCGTCAGGGATTGCTGCTTGGCCAGTACCTTGCGATCGATTTCGAGGATCGCTGACTTGGGATCGTCGAGTAGGCTCTTGACCTCGGCGTTGAGCGTTCCGAACTGCGTCAGCAATTCGCGCATGTGCTGGGCGCCACCGCCGGACGCCGCCTGGTAGGTCATGCTGGTCATCCATTCGACCAGGCCGGCCTTGTACAGCGCACCCACACCCATCAACATGCAGCTCACCGTGCAATTGCCACCAATCCAGTTGTTGCCGCCCTTGGCCAGCGCGTTTTGGATGACCGGCAGGTTGACCGGGTCCAGGATGATGACGGCATCGTCCTTCATGCGCAGCGTTGAGGCCGCGTCAATCCAGTGACCGTTCCATCCGGCGGCGCGTAGTTTGGGGAATACTTCAGTCGTGTAATCGCCACCCTGGGCACTGATGATGATGTCGCATTTCTTGAGGGCGTCAATGTCGAACGCATCCTTCAGTGTGGCTTCATTTTTTGCCTGGGCCGGGGCTTTTCCGCCCGCGTTCGAGCTTGAAAAGAACACGGGTTCGATCAGGTCGAAATCACGCTCGGCCTGCATGCGGTCCATTAACACAGAACCCACCATGCCGCGCCAGCCCACCAGACCGACCAGATTGCCAATTTTCTTCATTTTGCGCTTTCAAAGAGTTGGAATAAAGGAATGAATGAGCCTACAAGGCCCGTAGTACCGCCGCGCCCATCTCAAGTGTGCTGACACGGGTTGTCCCAGGGCTGAAAATGTCGGCCGTGCGCAGGCCCTGGGTCAGCACGGACTTAACGGCCGCTTCGATGCGCTGCGCCGCTGCTTCCTGATTCAGACTGTAGCGCAGCATCATGGCGGCGCTCAGAATGGTCGCCAGCGGGTTGGCGATGCCTTTGCCTGCAATGTCGGGAGCACTGCCGTGGCTGGGCTCGTACAGGCCTTGCTTGCTCGCATTCAGACTGGCCGATGGCAGCATGCCGATCGAGCCGGTTAGCATGGCGGCCTCGTCGCTCAAGATGTCGCCAAACAGGTTGCCGGTGACGACCACGTCGAACTTCTTGGGCTCGCGCACTAGCTGCATGGCGGCATTGTCAACATACATGTGATCCAGCGCCACATCGGGGTACTGCGTGCTCACTTCGGTGATCACGTCCTTCCAGAATTGGAAGGTTTCCAGCACATTGGCTTTGTCGACGCTGGTCACGCGATTGGAGCGTTTGCGGGCGGCTTGGAAGGCGACGTGTGCAATGCGCTCAATCTCGGGGCGCGAATAACGCATGGTGTCAAACGCTTCTTCGGCGCCCGGGAACAGGCCGTCCGAGGCAGTGCGCCGGCCGCGCGGCTGGCCGAAATAGACGTCACCCGTCAGTTCACGAATGATCAGGATGTCCAGGCCGGCAATCAACTCGGGTTTCAGACTCGATGCGCCCACCAATTGTTCGTAGCAGATGGCCGGGCGCAAGTTGGCGAACAGACCCAGGTTCTTGCGCAGGCCCAAGATTGCCTGCTCCGGCCGCAAGGCACGTTCCAGCTTGTCGTATTTCCAGTCGCCCACCGCGCCAAAAAGCACGGCGTCCGCTTCCTTAGCCAGTTTCAGGGTGGATTCCGGCAACGGGTGTCCGTGTGCCTCGTAGGCGGCGCCGCCGACCAGCGCGGTTTCCATCTCCAGCTTGAGGCCCAGCGCGTTCAAGACCTTGACCGCCTCGGCCACAATTTCGGTACCGATGCCATCACCTGGCAACACTGCAATTTTCATGATGAACCCAATTTGTTTCTAAACAGTTGAACACCGCCCGACCGATGCTGGCCGGCCTGCGACCGATCGCGTTGGCGCGCAATCGGCCGCTCGGCTTACCCGATCAGGGTGCGAGCAAGCCACGGCTTCTCAGCCAGACGCCGCGCCTCAAAGACCTTGATCTTGTCGGCGTGGCGCAGGGTCAGCCCGATGTCGTCAAGGCCGTTGAGCAGACAGTACTTGCGAAAGGCCTGCACTTCAAACGGCAATTCGGCGCCGTCCGGTTTCACGACAAGCTGGCGTTCCAGATCGATCGTTAGCCGATAGCCAGGGAAAGCGGCAGCCTCATTGAACAACTGGCTGACCTGCGCTTCGCTCAGCACGATCGGCAACAGGCCGTTCTTGAAGCTGTTGTTGAAGAAGATGTCGGCGTAGCTCGGGGCAATGATGGCGCGAAAACCATATTGATCGAGCGCCCACGGCGCGTGCTCGCGCGACGAGCCACAGCCAAAGTTCTTGCGCGCCAAAAGGATGGACGCACCCTGATAGCGCGGCTGATTCAGCACAAAGTCCGGGTTGGGCTTGCGCGTGGCCGGGTCCTGTCCGGGAAAGCCGGCATCGAGGTAGCGCCATTCGTCGAACAGATTCTGGCCGAATCCGGTCTTGCGGATGGACTTGAGGAATTGCTTGGGGATGATGGCGTCAGTATCGACGTTCTCCCGGTCCATCGGGGCCACAAGGCCCTGGTGCGTCGTGAATTTTTGCATGAGTGTTCTACTTTTTCTTGGCAACGTCTTCAATCTTTTCGCCGGCCTTCTGCAGATCCTGACCGACGCCCTTGACCGTGTTGCAGCCCGACAGCGCGAAGGCGACGGGCACGAGGACTAAAACCAAAAGTGTCTTCATAAGGGTTCCTGAGCAAGCCGGTTCAAACAAATTTCCTGACGTCCACAAAGTGGCCGTGGATGGCGGCGGCTGCCGCCATGGCGGGGCTGACCAGGTGTGTGCGTCCGCCGGCGCCCTGGCGCCCTTCAAAGTTACGGTTGCTCGTGGATGCGCAGCGTTCCCCCGGTTCCAGCCGGTCGGCGTTCATTGCCAGGCACATCGAACAGCCGGGCTCGCGCCATTCAAACCCCGCAGCCTTGAAAATTTCGTGCAGGCCTTCACGCTCGGCCTGTTCCTTGACCGGCCCGGAGCCGGGCACGACCATGGCCAGCTTGATGTTTCTGGCAACTTTTTGCCCCAGTTTCTTGACCACGGCAGCAGCCTCGCGCATGTCTTCGATTCGGCTGTTGGTGCACGAACCGATGAAGACCTTGTCGACATACAGGTCGTCGAGGGCCTTGCCCGGTTCCAGCCCCATGTAGACCAGTGCGCGCTCGATGGCGCTACGGCGATTGGCGTTTTTCTCCTTGTCCGGATCAGGAACGCGATTGTCGATGCCCAGCACCATTTCCGGGGACGTGCCCCAGGTGACTTGCGGGACGATGGCTGCGGCGTCCAGTTCCACCACGGTATCGAATCGGGCATCGGTGTCGCTGTGCAGGGTCTTCCAGTAAGCCACCGCGTGATCCCATTCGACCGTGGCTGCAGCGCCGCTGGCGGCAGCATGGCCGGGCGCCAGCGGCCGACCTTTCACGTAGTCGATGGTCTTGTCGTCCACCGCCACGAGTCCGGCGCGCGCACCGGCTTCGATCGCCATGTTGCAGACGGTCATTCGACCTTCCATGCTCAGGGCCCGAATGGCCGAGCCGCCGAACTCGATGGTGTAACCGGTGCCGCCGGCAGTGCCGATCTTGCCGATAACGGCCAGCACGATGTCCTTGCCGCTACAGCCCGCCTGCAACGTGCCATCGATCCGAATCAGCATGTTCTTGGCTTTCTTGGCCAGCAGGGTCTGCGTGGCCATCACATGCTCGACTTCGCTGGTGCCGATGCCATGGGCCAGCGCGCCGAAGGCGCCATGCGTCGAGGTGTGCGAGTCGCCGCACACCACGGTCATACCGGGCAGCGTGGCGCCGCTCTCGGGGCCGATGACATGGACGATGCCCTGGCGCTTCGACAGAAACGGGAAGTAGGCTGCCGAGCCGAATTCCTGCATATTGGTGTCCAGCGTGACGACCTGTTCCTTGCTGGTGGGGTCGGTGATGCCGTCATAGCCGCGCTCCCAACCGGTTGTCGGCGTGTTGTGGTCGGCCGTGGCGACGATGGAACTGACGCGCCACAGCTTGCGGCCCGTCTGGCGCAGCCCTTCGAAGGCCTGCGGGCTGGTGACCTCATGCACAAGATGGCGGTCGATGTAGAGCAGGGCGGTGCCATCTTCCTCGGTATGGACGACGTGTTCGTCCCAGAGTTTGTCGTACAGCGTGCGTCCGTGGGTTTCGATATTCATGCGGGCCAAAGGTTGTTGCTTGCCAACCAAGCATTTTAAGCGGCAAGCGCCATCTCGACGTTGCCATGAAAAAGCCCGCCGGATGCTGCCATCCGGCGGGCTTTGCAGATGCCGTCAGATCAGCGTTTGGCGATCGGCAAAACGTCGCGTTTGACAGAACCCGTGAACAACTGGCGCGGACGGCCAATCTTGTACTCCGGATCACTGATCATTTCGTTGAGCTGGGCGATCCAGCCCACCGTGCGGGCCAGCGCGAAGACACCGGTGAACATGTTGACCGGAATGCCGATGGCGCGCTGCACGATACCCGAGTAAAAGTCGACGTTCGGGTAGAGCTTGCGCGAGACGAAGTATTCGTCTTCCAGGGCGATCTTTTCCAAGGCCATGGACAGCTTGAACAGCGGGTCGTTTTCGAGGCCGAGCTCGGCCAGCACTTCCCGGCAGGTTTCCTGCATCAGTTTGGCGCGCGGGTCGTAGTTCTTGTAGACGCGGTGACCGAATCCCATCAGCTTGACGCCGGAATTCTTGTCCTTGACCTGCTCCATGAAATGGCCGACCTTGGCAATGCCGCCGCTGGCCTGAATCTCTTCGAGCATGTTCAGGCAGGCTTCATTGGCTCCGCCGTGTGCCGGGCCCCACAGGCAGGCCACGCCGGCAGCAATCGCCGCGAACGGGTTGGTGCCGGAACTACCGCACAGGCGCACCGTGGAAGTTGAAGCGTTTTGTTCGTGGTCGGCATGCAGGATGAAGATACGATCAAGCGCGCGTTCGATGACCGGGTTGACCTTGTACTCTTCGCACGGCGTGGCAAACATCATGTGCAGGAAGTTGCCGGCATAGCTCAGGTCGTTCTTGGGGTACATGTAGGGCTGGCCCATGCTGTACTTGTAAGCCATGGCAACCAGCGTTGGCATCTTGGCGATCAGGCGTAGGGCAGCCACTTCGCGGTGCTCCGGATTGTTGATGTCCGTGCTGTCGTGATAGAAGGCCGACAGGGCGCCGACCAGGCCGGTCATGATGGCCATCGGATGCGCATCCCGGCGGAAGCCGCGCAGGAAGAATTGCATCTGCTCGTTGACCATCGTGTGGTTGGTCACGCGCTTGGTGAAATCGGCCTTGGCAGCGGCGTTCGGCAGGTTTCCGTACAGCAGCAAATGGCAGGTTTCCAGGAAGTCGCAATTGGTTGCCAGTTGCTCGATCGGGTAACCGCGGTACAGCAACTCGCCCTTGTCACCGTCAATGTAGGTGATGGCGGACTGGCACGATGCCGTGGACAAAAAGCCCGGATCGTAGGTGAACATGCCGGTTTGGCCGTACAACTTGCGGATGTCGATCACATCCGGGCCGACACTGCCCTGATAGACCGGCAGATCCATGCTTGGGCTGCCGTTGCTGAATGACAGGGTGGCTTTGTTGTCAGATAGTTTCATTTCTCGCCTTTCAAGGAGTTTTTCTCAACATACACAAAACTTCACGTACATCATCCCGGTCCAGATCGACATCGACCTGCGCTAGGGACTTGCGTGCCAAGTGCAGATCCAGCAGATCGTGGTCGCTCAGATCCATCAAGGCGCTGAGACCTTGCGACTGACAGGTAGTCAGGGTGGTTTCAAAACGCCGGAAGAACCGATCGATGAAGATATCGTTCTCTAGCAGACCACGCCGACAGCGCCACTTCAACTTGCTCAGCGTTCTTGCGTCGATCAACTCCTGACTTTTTACCATAACGTGAAGGCTCGGGTATTGATCAAACCGTACTTGAAACCATCATTTCCTTGATCTTTCCAATTGCCTTGGTTGGATTGAGTCCTTTCGGACAGACGTCGACACAATTCATGATCGTGTGGCAGCGGAACAGGCGGTACGGGTCCTGCAGATTATCCAGGCGTTCGGCCGTCGCTTCATCGCGGCTGTCGGCCAGAAACCGGTAGGCCTGCAACAAGCCGGCCGGGCCAACGAACTTGTCGGGATTCCACCAGAAACTGGGACAGGATGTGGAGCAACTGGCGCACAGGATGCACTCGTACAAGCCGTTGAGCTCCTCGCGCTCCTGCGGGCTTTGCAGGCGCTCCTTTTCGGGCGGTACCGTGTTGTTGATCAAGTAGGGCTTGATCGAGTTGTACTGCTTGAAGAACTGCGTCATGTCGACGATCAGGTCGCGCACGACCGGCAGCCCAGGCAGGGGCTTGAGGACAATCGTGCCGGTCAGCGTGCGCATGTTGGTCAGGCAGGCCAGTCCGTTCTTGCCGTTGATGTTCATCGCGTCCGAGCCGCAGACGCCTTCGCGACACGACTTGCGGAAACTGATGCTGGGGTCCTGGGCCTTGAGCTTGAGCAAGGCGTCAAGCAGCATGCGTTCGCTGCCGTCGAGCTCGATCTCGATGGTCTGCATGTAGGGCTTGGCGTCGGCGTCGGGATCGTAGCGATAGATCTGGAATGTGCGTTTGGACATGGTGTTCTCGTTAAAAGCTGCGCACGGTGAGTGGCACCGACTCGACGCTCAGGGGCTTCATCTGGACCGGCTTGTAGGACAGGCGGCTGCCTTCGCTGTACCAGAGCGTGTGTTTGTGCCATTCGGTGTCGTTACGGCCGTTCGGGTGCTCGGCGCTGTCGGCATAGTCGTCGACCGAATGCGCGCCGCGGCTTTCGTGGCGCGCGGCAGCCGAGACGATCGTGGCCTGCGCCACTTCAATTAGGTTCTCGACTTCCAGCGCCTCGATGCGCGCCGTGTTGAATATCTTGGACTTGTCCTTCAGGCCGATCGCCTTGACGCGTTCACGCAAGGCGGAAATCTTGACGACGCCCTGATCCATGCTGGCCTGCGTGCGAAATACGCCCGCATGTTGCTGCATGGTGCTGCGGATGTCGTTGGCCACGTCCTGCGAATATTCTCCGCCAATGGCATTGTCCAGGCGCGCAATGCGTGCCAGCGTGGCGTTGGCGGCGTCGGCTGGCAGTGGCTTGTGCACCGGGTTGCTCTTGTTGAATTCAACGATGTGGTTACCCGCGGCACGGCCGAACACCAGCAAGTCGAGCAGGGAATTGGTGCCTAGGCGATTGGCGCCGTGCACGCTGACGCAGGCGCATTCGCCGACCGCGTAAAGACCGTTGACGATCTCACTTTCGTTGCGTGCGTTCTGGGTCACCACTTGGCCGTGGATGTTGGTCGGAATGCCGCCCATCTGGTAATGGATCGTCGGCACGACCGGGATCGGCTCCCGGGTGATGTCGACATTGGCGAAGTTGTGACCGATCTCGAAGACCGACGGCAGGCGCTTCATGATGGTCTCTGCGCCGAGGTGGGTCATGTCGAGGTTGATGTAGTCTTTGTTCGGTCCGCAGCCGCGGCCCTCCTTGATTTCCTGGTCCATGCATCGCGAGACGTAGTCACGCGGGGCTAGATCCTTGTAGGCCGGCGCATAACGCTCCATGAAGCGTTCGCCGTTGCTGTTGCGCAGGATCGCGCCTTCGCCACGGCAGCCTTCGGTCAGCAGCACGCCGGCGCCATGCACGCCGGTCGGATGGAACTGCCAGAACTCCATGTCCTCCAAGGGCACTCCGGCGCGTGCTGCCATGCCCAAACCATCGCCAGTGTTGATGAAGGCGTTGGTGGAGGCCGCGAAAATGCGTCCCGCGCCACCGGTGGCGAGCAAAGTGGTCTTGGCTTCGAAGATATGGACATCACCGGTTTCCATTTCCAGCGCGGTGACGCCGACCACATCGCCATCCGCGTCGCGGATCAAATCCATGGCTAGCCACTCGACAAAGAAACTGGTCCTTTCCTTGACGTTCTGCTGGTACAGGGTGTGCAGCATGGCGTGTCCGGTGCGGTCGGCCGCAGCGCAGGCGCGTTGCACCGGCTTTTCGCCGTAGTTGGCGGTGTGGCCACCAAACGGGCGCTGGTAAATCGTGCCGTCCGGGTTGCGGTCGAATGGCATGCCCATGTGCTCCAGGTCATAGACCACTTTGGGCGCTTCACGGCACATGTATTCGATCGCGTCCTGGTCGCCGAGCCAGTCGGAACCCTTGACCGTGTCGTAGAAGTGATAGTGCCAGTTGTCCTCTGACATGTTACCCAGCGACGCACCAATGCCGCCTTGTGCCGCGACCGTGTGGGAGCGTGTCGGGAAGACCTTGGACAGCACGGTCACGTTGAGGCCGGCGCGGGCGAGCTGAAGCGAAGCGCGCATGCCGGAGCCGCCGGCACCGACGATGACGACGTCGAATTTGCGCTTGGGGAGTTTGGATGTGGCGATCATGGTTGAGTGGTTCTTTGCATTTGAATCTGGCCGCAGGCGGCTCGAAAGTAACGGGTTACAGACGCCACAGGACCTGGATGCTCCAGCCAGCGCAACTGAGCAGCCAGACCAGGGTGAAGACGTGCAGCGACAGGCGCAGCCAGACTGGCTTGATGTAATCCATCCAGATATCGCGCATGCCGATCCAGACGTGGTAGAGCAGGGCGACGATGACCGTGAAAGTCAGGGCCTTCATCCATTGCGACGAAAAGATACTGGCCCATTGCTCGTAGCCGAACGGCCCGGTGCTGAAGATGAACCGGCCCAGAATCAGCACGGTAAAAAGTGCCATAAGTGCGGCCGTGACGCGCTGGCCGAGCCAGTCGCGCAAGCCGTAATGGGCACCGACAACAATGCGCTTGGCGCCGTAATTGACAGACATGTTCGGTCTCCTGAAAAGTTCGTGGCAGAACTAGGGTCCTGACGGATGGGTTGCTAATAGAGGCCAAACAGCCGGGCACCCAGCAGCAGCGTCAGGCCGATGCTGGCAGCCAGCGTGAAGGCGGCGCTGGATCGGCCGAACTCCTTGCTCGTGGCGTCGTGATGGGTGTCCATCCAGAGGTGGCGCAGGCCGGCGATAAAGTGCTGCAGATAGGCCCAGATCAGCGCCAGAGCGATCAATTTCCAGATGACGCCGGGCACGCCCAGCATGCCGATATTGAAGGCAGCCTTGAACTTTGCGAACGATATCTCAGATGAAATCGAACTGTCGAACATCCAGACGATGAACGGCATCAGGAAGAACAGGATGGCCCCGCTGATGCGGTGCATACCCGATACCAGGGAGGCGAGAGGCCAGCGGTATCCAGGAAGATCCTTGAAGGCATTGATGTTGCGGAATTCGGGGCGCTTTTTCGCTGCGCCGGGCGCTAACTCGGACATGCTTGGCTTTCTGAGGTGTGAATGACTGCTGCGGAACCGGCAAGAAATGCCAATACCCAAATTCTATTGCAGTACAGCGTCAATCTTGACTCAAGACAAATACCTGAGAAGTTTGTCTCGAGATTCGGAGCCGCCGCGCACTCAGTTCAGCTCGTTGTGGTAATAGTGCGTGTCGGTCCGATAGAGCGCGCGGCGCAGTTCCATTGGGACGTCTTCGTAGGTGTAGGCGATGCGCTCGACGCTGAGCAAAGGTGTGCCTGGCGCGACTTTGAGCAGTTGATCGCGTCCGTTCCTCGCGGGCTCTGCGCGTATTTTTTCATCGGCGCGAACCATGCGCACATTGAACTCGGTCTCGAACAGGGCGTAGGTCGGGCCCTGGTAATTGGCCAGTCGCTCAGCAGTCAGTCCCTTGAACGCGGCGGCTGGCAACCAGATATCTTCCACGATGGTCGGGACGCTGAGAAAGCTCAGGACCCGGCGTACCTGCAGCACGGCATCGCCAGGGCGCAGCGCCAGTGCCCGCGCCACATCCACGCTGGCGCGCGTGCGCCGGCACTCGATGATGTCGCGCTGGGCCGGGCCCTCGCTGCCCGGCGTTCCGCAATCGGGCACCAATTTCAGGAAGCGGAACTGCACCTGTTGTTCCGCATGGGTGGCGACGAAAGTGCCCTTGCCCTGACGGCGCACCAGCAGGTTCTCCGCGGCCAGTTCGTCGATCGCCTTGCGCACAGTACCCTGGCTGACATGAAAGCGTGTCGCGAGATCCATCTCGCTGGGAATCACTTCGCCGGGTTTCCATTCGCCAAGTCGCAGGCCGTTCAGGATCAACCCCTTGATCTGCTGATAAAGCGGACTGAATGATGGCGTCGGCGACGTGACTGCACTGGCTGCCGCGGGTGTGCTGTCGATGGTCGGAAGTGATGTGGTGGACATGCGCGATGGATTCCAAACAAGCGGTTCGGGACAGTGTCATCATATCTTATATAAGACATAAGACAAAATTGACCGCTCAGGGTTTTCCAGAGTAAACTGCTTGCACATTTTGTGGGGCTCAGCCATCCCGCTCGAGCCGCCGTGGTATCCGTTTCACAACACTACTGGAGTACTCACCATGAGCAAGAAGCCCGTCCGTGTGGCCGTCACCGGCGCAGCAGGTCAAATTGGTTACGCAATCCTGTTTCGCATCGCCTCCGGCGAGATGCTAGGCAAAGATCAGCCTGTGATCCTGCAATTGCTAGAAGTGCCGATGGAAAAGGCACAGCAGGCGCTCCAGGGCGTGATGATGGAATTGCAGGATTGCGCCTTCCCGCTGCTGGTCGGCATGGAGGCACATTCTGACCCGATGACGGCGTTCAAGGATGTGGATTACGCTTTGCTGATCGGCTCGCGTCCTCGCGGCCCCGGGATGGAACGCGCAGAATTGCTGGCGGTCAATGGCGCGATTTTCACCGCGCAGGGCAAGGCTCTAAATGCCGTGGCCAGCCGCAACGTGAAGGTGCTGGTTGTGGGCAATCCCGCCAATACCAATGCCTATATCGCCATGAAGAGTGCGCCCGACCTGCCAAGCAAGAACTTCACCGCCATGCTGCGTTTGGACCATAACCGGGCACTGAGCCAACTGGCTTCCAAGACCGGCAAGGCAGTCGCAGACATTGAGAAAATGGCTGTCTGGGGCAACCATTCGCCGACCATGTACGCCGACTATCGGTTTGCGACGATTGGTGGCGCCAGCGTCAAGGACATGATCAACGACCACGACTGGAATGCCAACACCTTCCTTCCCACCGTGGGCAAACGCGGTGCAGCGATCATCGCCGCCCGCGGCGTGTCGTCTGCCGCATCCGCAGCCAATGCCGCCATCGATCACATGCGCGACTGGGCGCTGGGCAGCAACGGCAAATGGGTCACGATGGGCATCCCGTCAAATGGCCAATACGGCATTCCGAAGGACACGATGTTCGGATTCCCCGTGACGTGCGAGGGTGGCGAGTACAAAATTGTTGAAAACCTGCCGATCGATGCGTTCAGCCAGGAATGTATCAACAAGACCCTCAAGGAGTTGCAGGAAGAGCAGGCTGGCGTCGCGCACCTGCTGTAATCGACTCGAAATAGCAAGTCCGCTGCTTGGGGCGTCGCGCCTCAGAGGTTCGGATCGCGGTCGCACCGGAATTGTCAGGGTGCGACCGTCGGGGGCCAGCCTGTTGGACCGAAAGAGGTTCGTGCCAGGCGCAGATGCGGATGTCGTTTCGGCCAATGCTGCGGAGTGTGTCGTGCAGACCGAAGGGGTGCCCGGTCGGGTGCCGGACGTGTCAAGCAAACGTGTCAAGAGGAGCACCGTGAAGTCTGTTTTAGCTGCTGTCATGCTGTTCATTGCACCTGCCCTGGTGCTGGCCCAGCCGGTCGCCTCTACCGCCGAGCTTGCGCCAGCTAAGGCTGCCGCAGCTAGGTCGTCCGCGTCCAAACCTCGTGCGGGCGTCAGACGTTCGGCGCTCAAGGTGGTGGAGGAAGTGACGCCGATTGACGATGATGTCAATGTGACGTTGTCGGAGGCTGACCTTGAACTTGCCAAGCGTGTTTTTGTCGGCGTCATACCCTGTGAGCTGGGCGCGAATGTCGAGATCACGCCGAGCGACAAGCGGCCCGGATTCTTTCTGGTGCAGACCAAGACTGCGCGGTTTCGCATGCACCCCGTCGAAAGTCGCACGGGCGCCATTCGCCTTGAAGATCCGAGGGCAGGCGCGATGTGGCTGCAGCTTGGGAACAAGTCGATGCTGATGAGTCAAAAACTCGGCCAGCGATTGGCCGACGAATGCATGGCGCCCGATCAGGTCACCATGGCCGCGATGTTGAAGAAGAACCCCGTGCCGAGCATCCTTGATGAGCCGAAACCCATCGTTGGAAAATGACTGGCGCCTGCCGCTGATTTCAAGTGGCCGAATAGATTACCGTTGATTGAAAAAGGAGTTTCCCATGTTGCAGAACTACCGTGCCCATGTCGCCGAACGCGCGGCGCTCGGCATACCCCCGTTGCCCCTGTCGGCCAAGCAGACGGGTGAACTGATCGAATTGTTGAAAAATCCGCCAGCGGGCGAAGAAGCCACGCTGGTGGATCTCATCACGCACCGGGTGCCGGCTGGCGTTGACGACGCCGCCAAGGTGAAGGCCAGTTATCTTGCCGCAGTGGCGCATGGAACGGAGAAATGCGCGCTGATCTCGCGTGAAAAAGCCACGGAACTGCTGGGAACCATGCTGGGCGGTTACAACATCAGCCCGCTGGTTGACCTGCTTGATGATCCTGTGGTCGCCGCTGTTGCCGCCAATGGACTCAAGAAGACCTTGCTGATGTTCGATCAGTTTCATGACGTCAAGGAAAAGGCCGACAAGGGCTGTGTCCCTGCCAAAGAAGTGCTGCAAAGCTGGGCCGACGCCGAGTGGTTCACCTCGCGCCCTGAGGTGCCGCGATCGATCAAGCTCACGGTCTTCAAAGTGGATGGCGAAATCAACACCGATGATTTGTCACCGGCGCCGGACGCTTTCAGCCGCCCGGATATTCCGCTGCATGCACTGGCCATGCACAAGAATGCGCGCCCGGGCATCATCCCGGAAGAAGACGGCAAGCGCGGCCCGGTCAAATTTATCAACGATCTGAAAGCCAAGGGCCACCTGGTCGCTTATGTCGGTGACGTCGTAGGGACTGGGTCCTCGCGCAAATCGGCGACGAATTCGGTTCTGTGGTTTACCGGCGAAGACATTCCGTTTGTTCCGAACAAGCGTTTTGGTGGCGTGTGCCTTGGTGGAAAGATCGCGCCAATCTTCTATAACACGATGGAAGATTCGGGTGCTTTGCCGATCGAACTGGACGTCAGTCAAATGAGAATGGGCGACGTGGTGGAACTGCGCCCCTATGACGGCAAGGCATTCAAGGACGGCAAGGAAATTGCATCGTTCCAAGTAAAAAGCGAAGTCCTGTTCGACGAAGTGCGCGCCGGTGGCCGTATTCCGCTGATCATCGGTCGCGGCCTGACGACTAAGGCGCGAGAGGCCCTCGGTCTGCCGGTCAGCACCTTGTTTCGTCTGCCGCATAACCCGACTGACACCAAGAAGGGTTTCACACTGGCGCAAAAAATGGTTGGTCGCGCATGTGGACTGCCCGTGGTCAAGGGTAATCAGCAGGGTGTTCGCCCCGGCACTTATTGCGAGCCCAAGATGACCAGCGTCGGTTCGCAGGACACGACAGGTCCGATGACCCGTGACGAGCTCAAGGACCTGGCATGCCTGGGCTTCAGCGCCGATTTGGTCATGCAGTCCTTTTGCCACACCGCTGCCTATCCGAAGCCGGTCGACGTCAAGATGCACCACGAATTGCCTGAATTCATGAGCACGCGTGGTGGTATACCTTTGCGCCCCGGTGATGGCATCATCCACAGCTGGCTCAACCGCATGCTCTTGCCCGATACCGTGGGCACTGGCGGTGACAGCCATACGCGCTTCCCGATCGGCATCAGTTTTCCTGCCGGTTCCGGATTGGTGGCCTTCGGCGCCGCCACCGGCGTCATGCCACTGGACATGCCTGAGAGCGTGCTGGTGCGTTTCAAGGGAAAAATGCAATCTGGCATTACGCTGCGTGACCTGGTGAATGCCATTCCCCTTTACGCCATTAAGGCGGGCTTGTTGACCGTTGCCAAGCAGGGCAAGAAGAACATCTTCTCGGGCCGTATCCTGGAGATTGAAGGGCTGCCGGACCTTAAGGTCGAGCAGGCGTTCGAGCTCAGTGATGCGTCAGCGGAGCGCAGCGCCGGCGGTTGCACCGTGCACCTGAACAAGGAGCCGATCATTGAGTACATCAACAGCAACATCACGATGTTGAAGTGGATGATCGCCAGTGGTTATTCCGACGTGCGCACCATCAACCGGCGCATCAAGGCGATGGAGGCCTGGCTGAAGGATCCGCAATTGCTCAAGGGCGATGCGGATGCCGAGTATGCGGCCGTCATCGAGATCGACTTAGCCGATATTCATGAACCGATCGTCGCCTGCCCGAACGATCCGGATGATGTGAAAACCTTGTCGGAGGTTGCCGGCGCGAAGATAGACGAGGTCTTCATCGGCTCCTGCATGACCAACATCGGACACTTCCGCGCGGCCAGCAAGTTGCTGGAGAACAAGCGTGACATTCCTGTCAAGCTGTGGATGGCGCCGCCCACCAAGATGGATGCCAAGCAACTGTCGGAAGAGGGGCATTACGGGGTGCTGGGTTCTGCTGGCGCGCGCATGGAGATGCCGGGCTGCAGCCTGTGCATGGGTAATCAGGCCCAGGTGAAGGAAGGTGCGACCGTGTTCTCCACGTCCACGCGCAACTTCCCGAATCGTCTGGGCAAGAACAGCAATGTGTATCTCGGCAGTGCAGAACTGGCGGCCATCTGCTCCAAGCTCGGACGGATCCCGACCAAGGCGGAGTACATGGCTGACATGGGCGTTTTGACGGCAGCCAGCAGCAAGATCTACCAATACCTGAATTTCGATCAGGTGCAGGACTACATGGACGCTGCCGCGTCGATCAAGGAAAGCGCCGCAGTCTGACATTGCGTTGAACCCATCCAGCCCAAGGCCGGATGCACACTTCCTCAAGCGCCCCGCAATCTGTATTGCGGGGCGCTTTTCTGTTTGCGGTGCCGTGATGTTGGCCGCCCGATAATCAGGCGCCATGAATGCTCTTCAATCCATCCCCCTTTCCTTGCAGACGATCCTGCTGCTGGTCGGCAGCAATGTTTTCATGACTTTTGCCTGGTACGGGCATTTGAAGAATATGGCCACTGCGCCCTGGTATATCGCTGCACTGGTGAGCTGGAGCATTGCCCTGTTTGAGTACGGACTCCAGGTGCCGGCAAATCGCATTGGTTTTCAACAGGCGGGATTCAGCGTGGGGCAACTCAAGATAGTTCAGGAGGTCATCACGCTGACGGTATTTGTGCCGTTTGCCATGCTGTATCTGAAGGAGCCGTTCAAGTTGGACTATGTGTGGGCGGCCTTGTGCATGGTGGGTGCGGTGTTCTTTATTTTTCGAGCCACCTGAATTTTCTGGAGGTTACCTTCAAATGGGGCGGTTAAACTTCGCGCAGTCATAAAAAAGTCACCGTTTTGACTTTTTCTCTTCAGGAGTAAGCCATGTTCTTTGGCAAGTTGTTGCCGCGCGAAGGCAATTTTTTCGAGATGTTCAACCAGCACGCGGATCGAATTGTCGAAGCGGCGCGGGCGTTTTCCAAGCTGGTGGCCAATTACAGTGATGTCCACTTGCGCGAGAAGTACAACCAGGATGTGGACAACGCGGAGCGCGCCGCCGACCGGGTAACGCACGACGTCAACAAGGCAATCCATATCACTTTCATCACTCCGATTGACCGGGAGCAGATTCATTCCCTGATCAACACGATGGACGATATCGCCGATCTGATTCAGGATTCGGCTGAAACCATGGCGCTATACGACGTGCACCACATGACGGAAGACATCACTCGGCTGACCGATTTGAGCGTGAAGTGTTGTGAGCGCGTACGTGATGCCGTGAGCATGCTGGCCAAGGTTGCCGATCCGGCAACCGCAGCGGCGGCTTTGAAGACCTGTGAAGAGATCGATCAACTCGAGTCTGACGCCGACCGCGTGATGCGAAGCGCCATGAGCAAGCTGTTCCGTGAGGAACCCGATGTGCGGGAAGTGATCAAGCTCAAGGCGATCTACGAATTGTTGGAGACCATCACTGACAAGTGCGAGGATGTTGCCAACGTCATCGAGGGCATCGTCCTCGAGAACTCCTGAGTCGCAGCAGTCATGGCGTCGGTTCAGGTCGGGTTGTGGGTGGTTGTGCTGCTGGTGTTACTGGCCTTGGCGTTCGATTTTATGAACGGGTTTCACGACGCCGCCAATTCGATTGCAACGGTGGTATCCACGGGCGTTCTCAAGCCGGGGCAGGCGGTGTTGGGCGCGGCTGTTTTCAACTTCATTGCGATCTTCGTATTTCATTTGAGCGTGGCAGCAACCATTGGCAAGGGGCTTGCACAGCCCGGTGTCGTGGATGTGCATGTCGTCTTTGGCGCCCTCGTCGGTGCCATCAGCTGGAACTTCATCACCTGGTATTACGGTATACCGAGTAGTTCGTCACATGCCTTGATCGGCGGTATCGTGGGTGCGGTCATTTCCAAGGCCGGCGCGTCGGCCTTGGTCGTATCCAGCATCATGAAGACGGTGGTCTTCATATTTGTCTCGCCATTGATGGGCTTCCTGCTCGGGTCCTTCATGCTGATTGCGGTGTCGTGGGCGTTTCGTCAGAGCACTCCCAGCCGGATCGATCGCTGGTTTCGCCGTCTGCAATTGGTATCTGCGGGGGCTTACAGCCTGGGCCACGGCGGCAATGATGCGCAAAAGACGATCGGCATTGTCTGGATGCTGCTGATTGCGACTGGGTACACGGAGGCCGGCGCAACCTCGCCTCCGACCTGGGTCGTATTGTGTTGTTACACGGCGATTGCGATGGGCACCCTGTTCGGCGGCTGGCGCATTGTCAAGACCATGGGCCAAAGGCTGACCAAACTCAAACCAGTGCACGGGTTTTGTGCGGAGACGGGTGGCGCCATCACGCTCTTCATCGCGGCAATTCTGGGTATTCCAGTCTCGACCACGCACACGATCACGGGCGCCATTGTCGGCGTGGGGGCCACTCAGCGCGCCAGTGCCGTGCGCTGGGGTATTGCGGGCAACATCATCTGGGCCTGGATTCTCACGATCCCGGCCACCGCGTCTGTCGGCGCGATCGCCTACTGGCTCAGTCTGCAGGTTTTTTGACGGCGCTTCAATAGAGCTTTCTATCCGCTTGGCGTTGCCGCTGTCAGTCGCACTCAGCGGGAAATCTTGTGCGCTTCTTCGATCTGAAACTCAAAGTAACGTTGAAAGCTGAACACAATGCTGCTCAGCAGGACCGTCGTTCCGATCAGCAGTGAAAAGGCGACCGCGCCGATGGTGAACCAGTTGGTGTGACCAGAAGCGGCATCGGCAAGCGCATTCGGATTGAAGCGGGCATTCCACTTCTCGGGGGTCATCAAGCCATAAACGATGGCCGTCAGCGCACAACCGGCGATCGTGAAACCAAGCAACGGGATCAGAACCCAGCTCCACTGATCGTCCAGACCGTTGTTTTGCGCCCGCATGACGCCGTACAGACCCAGCAGCGTCGGTACTGGCAGCAGCCAGCCTGGCCAGTCCCGCATGCCCCGCAAGTAGAAGCGATGCATGCCAAATGGGCCGCCGATGAAGGCCAGCCAAGCTGCGATGGTTTTATTTTTCATGGATGATTGTCACTGCTGGGGCGCAGTTGAGTCACCCAGACCCAGAGCCATGTCCATCATCACCACATCGCGCCATTGATCAAACTTCCAACCGCAGGATTTCAAGACGCCCACCATGGAAAAGCCGACAGAGCGATGGACAGCGATCGAACCGGTGTTGGCAGAGTCGCCGATTACTGCGATCAGCTTGCGCACGCCAGCCCGTTCCGCCTGCGCGGCAAGTTCCGTCAGCAATGCGCGACCCAGGCCTTGACCTTGGGCCCCTGGCGCCAGGTAGATCGAGTCCTCGGCCGAGAAGCGATAGGCCGGGCGGGGTTTGAACCAGTTGCAGTAGGCAAAGCCCAACACATTGTTGCCGTCAGCGGCAACGAGGTAGGGCAATCCTTTGTCGATTACATCGGTGCGACGGTTTGCCATGTCCGCCGATGAGGGTGGTTCCAGCTCAAAAGTGCCGGTGCCAACGAGAACGTGGTGGGCGTATATGGCTGTTATAGCGGGGATGTCTTCAGGTCGGCTGGGGCGAATAATGGGCATATAAACAGGTTTCGTTATAATAGTCGGCTATTCAGCGTGTCGCTGGCCGGGTGGTCATGTCGCGTGTCTCAAACGCTGGATTAAGTGCTGAATCAATTGGTGGAAATAATACTCCGCCACCCAAAGGATAAATCATGGTCGTCATTCGACTCGCCCGTGGCGGTGCAAAAGCACGCCCGTTTTTCAATATTGTTGTTGCCGACAAGCGTACCCGTCGCGATGGCCGCTTCATCGAGCGTATTGGGTTCTACAACCCGATCGCGACTGCCAGTGAAGAGAGCATCCGGATTGCCCAGGATCGTCTGACTTACTGGAAGAGCGTTGGCGCCCAAACGTCGCCCACGGTTGATCGCCTGATTGACCAGGCAGCCAAAAAAGCCGCTTGATCCGGATATTGATGCTACCTGGTCTTGAAGCTGCCGACTTGCCGTCGGACGCGATCGAAGTAGGACGCATCAACGATGCCTGGGGTATCAAAGGCTGGTTCAAAGTCCTGCCTTACAGCGCCGATCCTGAGGCGCTTTTTTCTTCCAAACGTTGGTTCCTGATGCCGTCGGAAAAAGGGCTGAAGACCTTTACCGGGGTGGTCAAACTCGCGATCATGGAGGCCAAGGTTCACTCGGATGGCGTGGTTGCTTCGGCGCACGATGTGAAAGATCGCACGGATGCCGAGGCCTTGCGGGGCGCCCGCATCTTCATCTCCCGCTCCAGTTTCCCAACCGCTGCAAAAGATGAGTATTACTGGGTCGATTTGATCGGACTGAGCGTTGTTAATCGCGAGGGCGTTGCGCTTGGTACGGTCAAGGAATTGCTCTCTACCGGCGCACAAACCGTGCTCGTGATGGATCACGAGCAGGACGGCAAGATGGTTGAGCTGATGATCCCGTTTGTGGCGGTCTATGTGGACGAGGTCGATCTCGCAGGCAGACGCATTCTGGTGGATTGGCAACCCGATTACTGAGTGGCACTGTATGCGCTTCGATGTTGTCACGCTGTTTCCGGAATTGTTCGCACCGCTCTTGACTAGCGGCATCACTCGCCGTGCATACGAGTCGGGGCAGGTCGATGTTCGGTTGGTCAATCCGCGTGATTTCGCTGATGGCAACTACAGGCGGGTGGATGATCGCCCTTTTGGTGGCGGTCCGGGTATGGTCATGATGGCCGAACCCTTGGCGCAGTGTCTTGATTCGATTCAGGCGCAGCGAATCGAAATTGCACCGGTGGTTCTGTTTTCGCCGGTCGGCAAACCGCTTGACCATGCCGACGTGATGCGGTGGTCTGACAGCGCAGGGGCTATTCTCATTTGTGGTCGCTACGAAGGCGTGGATCAGCGACTCGTCGATACACGTGTGACGGAACAGATCAGTCTGGGTGATTTTGTGCTGTCGGGCGGTGAGATTGCCGCCATGGCCTTGCTGGATGCAGTCGCTCGACTGCAGCCTGGCGTTTTGAATGCCGCCGAGAGCCACGAGCAGGACAGTTTCAACCCCACGCTGGACGGCTTGCTGGATTGCCCGCATTACACGCGACCAGAAACCTGGGTCGGGCTTGGCGTTCCGGATGTATTGTTGTCAGGTCATCACGCGCAGATTGAGCGCTGGCGGCGCGAGCAGCGGCTGGCGATCACGCTGCGTCAGCGCCCCGATTTGATTCAGGCGGCGCGACTGCAGGGACGCTTGAGTCAGGCAGACGAAACGGTCTTGACCCGACTCATCAACGAACGCCAGGTTGGCGACCATCGACCGGGCGGCTGATCAGGCTATAATCTTTGGCTTACCGATCCTCTGGTGGGCCGCCTTGCTGCCATTGCAGTAACGCCGTTGCGTCAATCCCGACGCAGGTGCCACCAAGATCATTTGAGGAAATCATGAATCTGATCCAAACCCTTGAGCAGGAAGAAATCGCTCGACTCGGGAAAGTTATCCCTGAATTTGCCCCCGGTGACACGGTGATCGTCAACGTCAACGTCGTTGAAGGCGCCCGCAAGCGCGTACAGGCTTACGAAGGCGTTGTTATTGCCAAGCGCAATCGCGGCATCAACAGTGCCTTCATCGTTCGGAAAATCTCCAGCGGGGAAGGCGTCGAGCGTACATTCCAGACCTATAGCCCGCTGATCGCCAGCATTGAAATCAAGCGCCGCGGCGATGTGCGCCGTGCCAAGCTCTACTACTTGCGTGACCGTAGCGGCAAATCGGCTCGCATCAAGGAAAAGCTGCCGGCGAAGAAGCTTGCCGGGAAGACGGCAAGCGTATAACGCGACCTGTTATAAAGAAGCCGCCCAGCTTGTGCTTGTGGCGGCTTTTCTTATTGCCTGTTTTGAAACGAACTGGCAATTCCAAGCTTGCCCTACATCGATCGAGTGTCCTCGCTTCGCTCCATGTCTTCAAAGTCAATCGATAACTCTCTGTCGAAATTGCCTCATTTCGACCCGCGCCAAGTTCCGGTAGAAGGCGTCGATTCACACCTGCCTGCGGTGGACCGGGCAATGCTGCAACCCGCAGCATTGCGGCAACGATTTCTGGCCCCGCCTGTTTGGGAGCCGGAGCTGAAGGCGGAAACGCGATTTACCGATCAAGCGCTGATGCCGGCCTCGGTGCTGGTACCGATCGTGATGCGCGAGCAACCGACGATTCTGTTGACGGAGCGCACGACGCATCTTTCGACACATTCCGGGCAAATTGCTTTTCCAGGAGGCAAGGTCGATGAGGAAGACGCGGACGCATTTGCCACGGCCTTGCGCGAGGCACAGGAAGAGATTGGTCTTGATCCTGCCTTTGTGCATATCTTAGGTGTCTTGCCCCATTACATGACGGGGTCGGCATTCGTCATCACGCCGGTTGTCGCGCTGTTGGAGCCGGGCTTTGTCCTGACCCCCAACGCGCATGAAGTGGCCGATGTATTTGAGGTGCCGCTGGAATTCCTGATGAATCCGACTCATCACCGCCGTCACGCTTTCGAGTGGCAGGGTGTCAGGCGCGAATGGTTTTCCATGCCGTATCAGGATGATCGGACGCAGCGCTTCATTTGGGGCGCCACAGCCGGCATGCTGCGCAACTTCTACCGCTTTCTGTCGGCTTGATGCTTGGTGCGGCTATGATGATTGGATGAGCTTCATTTCCGTGCTTTTTGCCCTGCTGCTGGAGCAGGCGCGACCCCTGAGTCGGGGCAATCCGGTGCATGCGGGGCTACGCGCCTGGGTGCGCTGGAGCAGCAGGAATTTTGACGCTGGCAATTCCATGCATGGATGGTTGGCTTGGGGCGTCGCCGTGCTCGGACCGTCGGTGCTGAGCCTCGCCATTTTCCTGCTGCTCGATGTGTTTCTCGGTTGGCCTGCGGCAGTCCTGTGGAGCGTGGCAGTGCTGTACGCGACGCTGGGTTTCAGGCAATTCAGTTTTCATTTCACGCAGATCCGGGACGCCCTAGCTGATGGCGAGGAAGACCGCGCTCGCGAATTGTTGGCGGCCTGGCAACAGATCGACGCCAGCGAATTGCCTCGCAGTGAGATTGTGCGCCACGTGATCGAGCACTCAGTGCTGTCGGCCCATCGCCATGTGTTCGGTGTCCTGGCTTGGTTCTCGATTCTGGCCGCTTTTGGCCTTGGCCCTGCTGGAGCGGTGTTGTATCGGTTGAGTGAATTTGTCCCGCGTTATTGGGGGCACAAGAGCAAGGCGCATCATCAGCCGATCAGCGATGCCCTGCAGGAAATTGCTGCACAGGCATGGATTCTGATTGACTGGGTGCCAAGCCGCATCACAGCCATCAGTTTTGCGGTCGTGGGCAGCTTTGAGGAAGCAATTGATGGCTGGCGCAATTACGAACCGCGTTTTGCGGGTGATAACGATGGCATTGTGCTGGCCGCGACGGCCGGGGCTGTGAATATCCGGTTGCAGGGAACTGAGCGCGAAGGTGAAGCAGTGTCCGGGCAGACCCCCGAGTTGGCCCATCTGGCGGTTGTTGTCGGTTTGGTCTGGCGCACGGTTGTGCTGTGGATGGTGCTATTGGCACTCCTGACGCTGGCGCGTCTGCTGGGTTGAGGCGTTCAGTATTTTTCGGCTCGACTCAGTTCGGCATATAGATCGCAATAGATCTTGTAGCGATTTTCACTGATCCCATCGGTTCGGCCGTCGGTCTGCACGGCTGCGATAACGCCGCAACCAGGCTCATGTCGATGACTGCAGTTATAGAACCTGCAATTCTTGACATGAGGTTTGAGGTCAGGCATGTAGGCCGCCAACTGCGCCGGATCAATGTGGTTCAGTCCAAACTCCTGGAAACCTGGCGAATCGATCAATGCGGTGGTCTTGTCGCTGTCCACCCAGTACCAAGTGGTGCTCGTAGTCGTGTGTTTTCCGGAATTCAGTGCTTGCGAAATCTCATTTGTATGCGCCAGCGCGCCAGGAACCAGCAGATTGATCAAGGTGCTCTTGCCTGCCCCGGACGGTCCCAGCACCAGGGTGGTCTTGCCGGCGAGCAGTTTCAGCAATTCCCCTCGGTCCACATCGCCTGATTTTTTCAGCGAAAGTGGCAGTACGCCGTAGTGCATCTTTCGATAAGGTCGCAGCCACTCCCAGGCGCGCCCAAAAGGCTCGACCAGGTCGCTCTTGTTAAGTCCGATGATGGGAGTGATGTGTTCTGCTTCTGCCGCGATCAGTGCACGCGACAGTTGGTTGCTGGAGAATTCCGGTTCCGCAGCGATCAGGATCAAGATCTGGTCCAGATTGGCGGCGAAGGACTTGGTGCGAATCTCGTCCTGGCGATACAGTACATTTTTTCGCTCTTCGATTTTTTCAATCGTTCCTTCGTCACGCGAAGCCTGCCACAGAACGCGGTCTCCAACCAGGCCCTGACTCTTCTTGCCTCGGGAGTGGCAAATCAGTCGCTTGCCATTGGACGCTTCCACCAGAAAGTGGCGACCGTAGTTGGCGACGATCAGCCCGCGTTCGAGAGGGATCCGTTCGATCATTTGATCCTCCTTGTTGGCGCGGGTATGCGGGCTCAAGCTACCAGCCGCGCCAAGCGCTCGGACGCGGGCGGGTGCGATGCATAGAACTTAACATAGATGGGATCAGGCGTCAGCGTCGAAGCGTTGTCCTCGTACAGCTTGAGCAAGGCCGCTGCAAGCGCTGCGCCGCTGGTTTGGGCCGCTGCGTAAGCATCCGCTTCAAATTCGTGCTTGCGTGAGAGTTGGGCAAATACGGGTCCGATGAAGAAACTGAAAACAGGCATGGTCAGCATGAACAAGAGCAATGCCAGTGCATCGTTCGGGGCATTCAGGTTGGGTTGCACGCCCAGTTCCGTGTAGAACCATGTTTGTGTTGCCAGCCAACCGAGCAGCGCAAAGCCAAGCAGGCTCAATGCAAACATGGAAGCGATGCGCTTGATGATGTGCTTGCGCTTGAAGTGTCCCAATTCATGGGCCAGGACCGCGTCCACTTCGTCGGCCGTCAAATGAGACAGCAAGGTGTCATAGAAAACGACGCGTTTGCTTGCGCCAAAGCCAGTGAAGTATGCGTTCGCATGGGCGCTGCGTTTGCTGCCATCCATCACAAAAAGGCCCTTTGCCGAAAATCCGCACCGATGCATCAGTTCCGTTACGCGCGCCTTGACGGTTTCATCTTGCAGCGGCGAAAACTTGTTGAACAGCGGGGCGATGAAGGTGGGATAAATCAGCAGCAGCAGCAGATTGAAGCCCATCCAGACCGCCCAGGCCCATAACCACCATCGGTCGCCTGCTGTGGCCATCATCCAAAGGATCAGGGCCGCAATCGGCAGGCCGATGAGAGCTCCGATCAGACTTGACTTCAACAAGTCCAGCGCCCAGAGCTTGAGTGTCATCTTGTTGAAGCCAAAGCGCTGCTCGATGACAAAGGTCTGGTACAGAGTAAGGGGCAGGTCGATGATGCCGCTGATTACGACGAATCCAGCGAGCAGCGTAAGTTGCTGGCTCATGCCCCCGCCTAGCCAGCCAAGCACCAAATGATTAAGCGCCGAGAGCCCTCCCAGCAGCGTCCAGCCCACGAGAACTGCCAAGCCTGCCGCGAGTTCAATCAGACCGAAACGTGTTTTGGCCAGGGTGTAGTCGGCGGCCTTCTGGTGGGCAGTCAATGAGACGGTGCTTGAGAAAGCGCTTGGTACCGCGCCGCGGTGCTGCGCCACGTGCCGCGCTTGGCGCGAACTGAGCCAGAGCTTCAGAATGGTCCCGGCCAACATGGTTGCAACGAAGATGGAGGTCAGCATGGGGGACAAAAAATGAAAGCAAGCGGGTCAGACATTGCGCCCGAGTTTAGGTCATAAGCGACAATTCCCGCCATGAATGTACCGAACACCTCTTCCATAGTCCCGCCGCTGATCAAGTCCGATCAGAATCTTGTTTGGCTTGATTGCGAGATGACAGGACTCGTGCCCGAATTCGACCGGATCATTGAAATTGCGGTGATCGTTACCGGTCCCCGACTTGAATGCCGCACGGAAGGTCCGGTTCTGGTTATCCATCAAAGCAATGAGCAACTTGACAGTATGGACGCCTGGAACAAGGGCACTCACGGCAAGACAGGTTTGATTGACAAAGTGAAGGCGTCCACATTGCTTGAGTCGGATGCTGAAGCGCAGTTGATCGATTTCTTGAGCCAGTACGTGCCAAAGAACGCGTCTCCCATGTGTGGCAACAGCATCGGACAGGACCGGCGCTTCTTAGCCAAATACATGCCCAGGCTGGAAGCATTCTTTCACTATCGCAACCTGGATGTGAGCACCCTCAAGGAGTTGTCCAAGCGCTGGCGGCCAGAGGTATATAGCTCGTTCAAGAAGCAGCAGCGGCACACGGCGTTGGCTGATGTGCATGAGTCGATCGATGAGCTCGAACACTACCGTGAACACTTCCTCAGATTGGGTGATTAGGTAGAAACCCGAATTCATGCCATAATCACCGGCTGCGCTGCAAACAGCAGCGTAAATTTGTACATCTCCCTTCATTCACAGGGTCCAACGCAGGTTCACAGTCGTGAGTCGGCACAAAAGGGCCCCCAGCGCTGATTGAACTCTTTTTGAGTCAGAGCCGGTTCCGTTTGATGGTTGATGTTTTTTAACCATTAACGGAGCAGTCGCATACCCTGCGGCGCTCGCGTGTGAGTAAATTCATGACTGACGCTATTCAAGCGACGGGCGATATTTCGCTTGTCGATCATTTTTCCAATGTCGCTTTCGACGCTGATCAGAATCCTGCTGCGGCGGTTGAAGCGGTCGAAGAAGTCCCCAATGGCTTCCTGGCATTTGGGCTGGCCCCTGAACTGCTGCACGCGGTCAAGGATTTGGGCTTTACACAGCCGACCACGGTGCAACTGAAAACCATTCCGCTGGCCATGCAAGGTGGTAATGGCGCGGGTGATGCTGCGCGTTTCATCGATTTGATGGTCTCAAGCCAGACCGGCAGCGGTAAGACCGCTGCCTTCTTGCTGCCGGTCCTGCATACCTTGCTGACCCAGCAAGCGCAAGCGGAAGCAAAAGAGCGCGCCGACTTCGAACAGGCGGTGGCGGATGCTGCGGCCAAGGGAGAGGCACCTCCCAAGCGCGCCAAGCGCAAGGATCCCACCAACCCGCGCAATTTCGGGCCAACGTCACCTGGCGCCCTGATCGTCTGCCCGACGCGTGAACTCGCGCAGCAGGTCGCACACGACGCTATCGACCTGGTACAGCATTGCCGTGGCCTGCGCATTGCAAACATCGTTGGTGGCATGCCCTACCAATTGCAGATCGCCAAACTGCAAAATGCCAACCTCGTGGTGGCCACGCCGGGTCGTTTGCTGGACCTGCAACGGTCCATGCAAATTAAGCTGGACCAAGTGCAGTTCCTAGTCGTTGACGAAGCCGACCGCATGCTGGATCTTGGATTTTCCGACGACCTTGCCGAAATCAATCAGCTGACCATCGGCCGCAAGCAGACCATGATGTTCAGCGCTACTTTTGCAGCTCGCATCCAGCAACTTGCCGCACGTGTGATGCGCGAACCCCAGCGCCTGCAGATCGACTCGCCACAGGAAAAACATGCCAACATTCAGCAAAAGCTGTTCTGGGCCGACAACGCGCAGCACAAGCGCAAGTTGCTCGACCATTGGTTGCGTGACAGCAGCATCAATCAAGCCATCGTCTTTGCCAGCACCCAAATCGAATGCGATGGTTTGGCCAATGACCTGCAGCAGGAGGGTTTCTCGGCGGTGGCATTGCACGGCGCGTTGAGCCAGGGGTTGCGCAACCGGCGATTGATGGCCTTGCGCCAAGGCCAGGTGCAGATCCTGGTGGCGACCGATGTGGCGGCACGCGGCATCGATGTGCCGACTGTGACCCACGTCTTCAATTTCGGATTGCCGATGAAGGCCGAAGACTATACGCACCGAATTGGCCGAACGGGTCGCGCCGGGCGCGATGGTCTGGCTGTGACGTTTGCCGAGTTCCGTGATCGTCGCAAGATCATGGACATCGAGTTTCATAGCCACCAGCAATTCAAGGCCGAGACTGTTCCGGGCATGGAACCTCAGCAGCGTTTCCCGGACTCGCGTCCCAACTCAAACTTTGGTGGACGCGACAGCCGCATGGGTGGCGGCGGTCAACCCTCCCGTGGCAACTTTGGCGGTGGCGGTCGCACTGGCGGTTTCGGTGCCAGTCGCGGTGGTTTTGCCGACAGAAATGCTGGTGGTAACCGTGACGCAGGCCCTGGCAACTACCCAGCCAACCGTGAAGGTGGATTCGGTTCACGTGATGACCGCAGCGGCGGCGCGCGCGAAGGATTCAGTTATGAGCGCAAGGGTGGGTTCAATGACCGCTTTGCCAGTGCCCGCAATGATGGCGCACCTCGCGCGGGCTTTGCCGCGCGCAAGCCTGGGTTTGTTGCGCCGATGGGCGCCAAGCCCGGCAACGGGGGCAAGGTTTTTGTGCCGCGCGACGCAAAGAAGCGCTCCGTGCGTTGATGCTGGCACTGAGAAAGCAAAATCTTGCTTTATAATCCTCGGCTGAGCAAAGAGATCTCGAGTCATTTTTGCTTGGTCGTTGCAGCCAATCTGCACTGACAATTTCCGGAAATTGTTTTTTTTTAACTCACTAGGTAATTTTTCAAATGAAAAAATCGCTCATCTTGGCCGCTGTTATTGCTGCCGCCGCTCTGGTCGCTTGTGGTAAGAAGGAAGAAGCTCCTGCACCCGCTCCTGCACCCGCAGCAGCCCCCGCACCTGCAGCAGCTCCCGCACCAGAAGCAGCTGCTTCTGGCGCCGCTGCACCGGCTGCTGCTGCTTCCGCTCCGGAAGCCGCTGCCAGCGCTGCCGTGAAGAAGTAAGCTTCTCGCTTTTCAACTTCGTGTTGAAAAAAAGCCACCGTCAGGTGGCTTTTTTTTTGCTCTTCAGATTCCGAGCGCAGACAAGGTACTTGGCCCGCCAATGCGGGGCAAAGCCCCGACATTCAGTGGATTGACGCCCTATTGCAGGTCATCCGCTATGACTTTCAGGATGCGCTGCGCGTTAACCGATGTTTCGGGCTTTCCGCTGGCGTCCAGTACCGATACCGTGGTCGCCCCACCTTGGGAGACGACTGCAATGCGGTATTTCAGCGGTGAGGCATTCGCCTTCGATGGGCCGAAGAGTGACGACAGGAAACCGGCGTCGGCCTTGTCCGCAACCGGCTCGACATACCGGACGAAATATATCCCCTGGCTGCGATCCCGATCCTCGACCGTGAAACTGGTGCGGTCCAGCGACAAACCAACACGCCGCCACGCACGCTCGAATGTCTCATCGATCTGAATCACCGATTGTCCGTTCAGCACTGCAATGCGTGAACTGCTCTTGCCACCGCCAGCTGCAATCAGGGCCTTGCTCTGCTCCTGTGTCACACCCAGACGGACCATCAGACGGCTCAAAAATTCTGCTTCAAGTTCCGGGTCGGCGGCACGGGGTTGCCAAACCGTTGAACTCTTCTCCGGACCGTTATAGACCTCGATCATGCCGCGATGGCTGATGAATATTTCGGTATGACCGTCCGCCGTGCGTTCCAGACGGGTTCGGAATTTGTCGCGCTCCCCGGTCGAATAGAGCGAATCAAACACTTTGCCCAACGAGTTGCGGATAAAGTCCTGCGGTATCTTGGCCCGGTTCTCTGCCCAGTCGGTTTCCATGATGCCAAGATTCGCTTGTTCCATGGTCAGCAGGAATCCATTCTCCTGCCAGAAATCGCGTACCGGCTCCCACAGTTTGTCCGCTGGTCGATTGACCACCAGCCAGCGCTGGCTGCCGGAACGTTCAATGCGCACATCACCTGCCGCATTGAGAGCCGTTGGCGCGGCCTGGCTCGTCTTGTTGCCAAGCTGGAAGCTTGAAGCCGTCACTGGCGCACCGGGAATGGCATAACGGTTGTTCACAGACAGTTGCGTCAAATCGGGGGGCACATCGAGTGATGGTCCTTTGCCAGCGCTCTTGTAGTTGACTTTATCGTTATCGAGAACCGTGCATGCTGCCAGGGTCAGTGAAAGGCTCAGCAGTGCAAGTTTAGAAAATTGATTCACAGAAAGTGTCCCCAAGGGTAATGAGTAAGGCCGTCCTGAGCTTGTCAGAGCAGGCCGGTTGCGCGTAACGAGTTTTCAAGCGCCGCTTCGTTCGCCTGGGTCATGGGCGTCATCGGCAGACGCATGGTTGGGCCGCACAGTTTCAAGCGCGCCATGGCCCATTTCACCGGAATCGGATTGGATTCCACAAACAGATTCTTGTGCAGTGCCAGCAGCTTGAATTGAATCGCCATCGCCTGCTTGGTGTCGCCCGCTATCGCGGCAGCGCACAATTCGTGCATCAGGCGCGGGGCCAGATTGGCCGTCACGCTGACGTTGCCGTGCCCGCCGCACAGCATCAAAGCCACGGCAGTGGCGTCATCGCCCGAATAGATGGAAAACCCTTTTGGCGCTTCCCGGATCAGCCACTGCGCGCGTTCAATATTGCCAGTCGCTTCCTTGATTCCAACAATGCCTTTGACCTGGGCCAGGCGCATCACTGTGTCATGAAGCATGTCTGCAACCGAGCGGCCGGGCACGTTATAAAGAATGATCGGCAGATCAACCGCCTCGGCGATGGCCTTGAAGTGAAGGTATTGGCCTTCCTGGGTTGGCTTGTTGTAGTACGGCACGACCTGCAACTGGCAGTCGGCGCCGACGGCCTTCGCAAACTTGGCCAACTCGATCGCCTCGGAAGTCGAGTTCGCGCCGCAGCCCGCCATGATCGGCACCCGCCCCCTGGCTTGCTCGACCGCAATGCGAATGATTTCGCAATTTTCCTGCATGCTGACGGTTGGCGATTCGCCCGTCGTGCCAACAACGCCGATGCAGTCGGTGCCTTCGGCAATGTGCCAGTCGATTAACTTGCGCAGCGTTGGATAGTCCACACTGCCGTCTTCGTGCATGGGGGTGGCCAGGGCCACAATGCTGCCCCTAATTTGGCGATTTGATGAAGTCATATCCAAGTGATTATGAGGCAAAAGGCCATTTTAGCGAGAGTGAGCCTTATCCAATGAGGTGTGAGCCTGAAGCGGTGTCCGTGATTCCAACGAGGTGTGAGCCTGAACTTCGGGCTTGGGTCGATCATTTCCCACATGGT